>ERZ791881.56-NODE-56-length-139061-cov-5.796937_pt1 | contig 139061 bp, 148 predicted proteins | sample MGYA00510161_ERZ791881 | MGnify/ENA primary metagenome ERZ791881 (study PRJEB30046, sample SAMN00792073) | human gut metagenome | study: EMG produced TPA metagenomics assembly of the A metagenome-wide association study of gut microbiota in type 2...
TCAGCAATAGTCAATCTATTAGTGCTAGTCAAAGTACTTCAACTTCAGTAAGTCAGAGCGACTCTACTTCAATTAGTAACAGTCAATCAATCAGTGGATCACAATCAACTTCAACTTCAGTAAGTCAGAGTGATTCGACTTCAATCAGTAACAGTCAATCAATTAGTGGATCACAATCAACTTCAACTTCAGTAAGTCAGAGTGATTCGACTTCAATCAGCAATAGTCAGTCTATTAGTGCAAGTCAATCAACTTCAACTTCAGTAAGCCAGAGTGATTCGACTTCAATCAGTAACAGTCAATCAATTAGTGGATCACAATCAACAAGTACTTCAGTAAGCCAGAGCGACTCTACTTCAATCAGCAACAGTCAATCTATTAGTGCAAGTCAATCAACTTCAACTTCAGTTAGCCAGAGTGATTCGACATCAATCAGCAATAGTCAATCTATTAGTGCTAGCCAAAGTACTTCAACTTCAGTAAGCCAGAGCGATTCTACTTCAATTAGTAATAGTCAATCTATCAGTGCTAGTCAAAGTACTTCAACTTCAGTAAGCCAGAGCGATTCGACTTCAATCAGTAATAGTCAATCAATTAGTGGATCACAATCTACTTCAACTTCTGTAAGTCAAAGCGATTCGACTTCAATTAGTAATAGTCAATCAATCAGTGGATCACAATCTACTTCAACTTCAGTAAGCCAGAGCGATTCGACTTCAATCAGTAATAGTCAATCAATTAGTGGATCACAATCTACTTCAACTTCTGTAAGTCAAAGCGATTCGACTTCAATTAGTAACAGTCAATCAATTAGTGCTTCTCAATCAACAAGTACTTCAATCAGCAATAGTCAATCTATTAGTGCTAGTCAAAGTACTTCAACTTCAGTAAGTCAAAGCGATTCGACTTCAATCAGTAATAGTCAATCAATTAGTGCTTCTCAATCAACTAGTACTTCAGTAAGTCAAAGTGATTCGACTTCAATCAGCAATAGTCAATCAATTAGTGGATCACAATCTACTTCAACTTCTGTAAGCCAGAGTGACTCAACTTCAATTAGTAACAGTCAATCTATTAGTGCTTCTCAATCAACAAGTACTTCAGTAAGTCAAAGCGATTCGACTTCAATTAGTAACAGTCAATCAATTAGTGCTTCTCAATCAACAAGTACTTCAGTAAGTCAGAGTGATTCAACTTCAATCAGCAATAGTCAATCTATTAGTGCTAGTCAAAGTACTTCAACTTCAGTAAGTCAAAGCGATTCGACTTCAATCAGTAATAGTCAATCAATTAGTGCTTCTCAATCAACTAGTACTTCAGTAAGTCAAAGTGATTCGACTTCAATCAGCAATAGTCAATCTATTAGTGCTAGTCAAAGTACTTCAACTTCAGTAAGTGAAAGCGAGTCAACTTCTACTAGCGTAAGCGAGAGTGAATCTACTTCAGCTTCTGCAAGTGAAAGTGAATCAACAAGTACATCAGCAAGTGAGAATGAATCTACTTCTGAATCAGTTAGTACAAGTCAAAGTACATCAGCATCCGCAAGTGAATCTGAATCTCTAAGTACTTCTGAATCAGAAAGCACATCAGCTTCATTGAGTAGTAGTGAATCTGCATCAAGCAGTGAAAGTGCTTCTACATCAGAAAGCTACGCAACAAGTGTTACTACAAGTACTGCAGGTGGCGGAATTGCTTATCGTCAGGTTGTAGTTGATACTCGTGCTCCTTTACAAGTAGCTCCAAGAGTTAGTGAGGAAGAAGTTGTAGAGGATGATGTAACTCCTAAGGCTAAGGAAGAATCAATCGAAAAAGAAAAGATGCCTAAGTCAACATTGGATGTTGCTCATAGAGTATGGTGGTCTTGGATTCCAATTATTGGTGCTTTAATTTCTTCGAATGAGACTCGTAAGCGTCGTAAAGAAGAAAAAGAGAAGGAAAAAGAAGAATCTAAAGATAAAAAGATGAAATAATGATAAAATAACAGTAACTAACTTTTAGTTACTGTTATTTTTTTGGGAGTGGTGTTTATGAAGGAAAAAACGCATTTAGTTAGAAATCGATGTCTTTTTTCAATTATTATTATTTTAATTTATTTTGTTTGTCATAGAATTCCATTAAATGGAATTGATATGAGTGCATATGATAATTTAAGTTTGGATCTAGGTGCTGTATTATCCCTTGCAGTAAATGGTTCAAATAAACAATGTTATGTTATGAGTTTGGGTATTTCGCCTTATATTACGGCAAGTTTAATTGTAATGATTTTATTTGCGATGCGCTCAAAAGAGGCAAAGGCTCGTACGTCACCTAAGGCAATGAATTATTGGATTACGTCCATTACTTTTATTGTTGCGTTGATTCAATCTATTTTTTATGCAGTGGATCTTAAGTATATAAATCGAGATTTAATGAGTATTTTAGTGGTTATATTTGAATTAATGGCCGGGGCAAGTATTGCACAATATTTATTAATGAAAAATCAAAAGTATGGTGTGGGTGGATTTGCGCCAATTATTATTGTGAATATGACAGAAACTTTGATTGGAATATTAATGAAATCTTCTCTTGACGCGTTAATGATTCCACTAGCTATTTCTTTTGTGATGGTCATAATTATGATTTTTATGGAAATGCATGAGAAAAGAATACCTGTTCAAAGAGTTTCTGTCCATAATGTGCATGCCGAAAAGAATTATATGGCTATTAAATACAATCCTGTAGGATTTATGGCGTTAATGTTTGGTTCTGCAATTTTTATGATTCCACAATTGATTGTGGCTTTGATTCATCATTATCATAAATCAGAAATTATTAGTTTTTTATATAAGAATTTAAATATGTCTACCTTATTTGGTATGCGTGTCTATGTAGTCATGATGTTTGTGTTTACCGTGTTATTGAGCTTATTGTTTGTGAATCCAAAAGATTTATCGGATAGCCTTCTACAAGTGGGGGATTGTATAGAGAATGTTCCTGCAGGTAAGACTACACGTAGATATATTCGTAAATGGGTTTTAATATTGAGTTGTATTAGTGGTGGAATCATGTGTGGTTGTTTAAGTCTTTGTTTGTATTTACAATATAAAGGTATTGTAGATGCATCCGTGGCTATGCTTCCAACTACGTTTATGATGCTTTCAGGATTTATTTGTAGTATTTATTTAGAAATTCGTGCTTATCGTGACTTTGATTCATATAAGCCATTTATATAGGGGGTAGTATTTATGATGTATTTTGTACCTTCCTGGTATCATGGAAATGAATATAAAGAAAATGAACAATATTTTTATGTGCGTCGTGCAGTAACAGAATTTGATGATAGTGTTAAACAGATACAGATGTTTAACCGTAACGATATTATGGATTATAAGATTTTGAATTTATCATATAGTCCAAACTTTCGTCACTTTCTTCATAGACAAAGTGTATTCCATGCACCATATTGGTCTTGTTTTGATGCGATTCAAGAAATTAGACGTACAAAAGTAGATATTCTTTCGTATCATGATTTGATGTGGCCTGAACATACAGAATTTGTCTATACACCATTTTGTATTGTGGCGTATGTAAATAATCAAAAATATGCGGAAGTACATTTTGGTGAAGATGGAAATATGATTGAAGTCTTTTTGTATCAAGATAATATGATGGTCCGTAAAAATGTATATGATGATCGTGGATTTTTATCTGTTACTATTATTTACGAAAATAATCAACCAATTTATGAACAATACCTTGATGGAAAAGGGAACTGGAAATTATGCCATTTCTTTGAGGATGGACATGTTGAAGTGAATCCAGAGAATCCTTTCTATTTAATTAATAATAAAAGATATGATTTTAATTGTTTAAATTATGATTCAATGGAACCCTTAATTGAAGAGGTTTTTTCAACATATCTAGATGAAATGACAGATTCAACGGATATTTTCTGTTTGGCAATGCATACTCTTCATCATGATTTATTAGAAAGCTTATTCTCAAAAAGAAAAACAATTCTTTCTTTCTATCAAAATCGTTTGGAATTGTTTGAGGATGCAGAATTGAAATCATTAATTCAAAATACAAATTATTGTATTGTCGATTCGAAACATAAAATTCGTCCTTTAGAAAAATATGCAGGTAAAACTTTACCAATTGTAGATATTACACCATTTGATACGCGTGCTGATTTTGGGATTAGTCAACAATTAACGGTTCAAAATATTTTGGTTCCTATTGATACGATTGAACAATCAAAATTTGAAGAATTGATTGTTTTATTCGCTAAGTATTTTGAAATAAATGAAACAGCACGAGTTCATTTCTTTACGCGTGTCGCAAATTGGGATCGTGTGGATTCCGTTTTGAATTTCACTCGTGAAGTACTAAAAGTAAATGGACTAGATGAAAGATTAGCTCTTAAAGAAACGAATGATAAAGCGGAGTTTGATTTGGATGGAGATAAGAAAGTTCCAATCAAATTCTTCGTGGATCAATGTGTGGATGAATTGAGTATTTCTAAATGCATACGTGAACAACGTATTATGGTGGATGTGACATCACGTCCAGATTTATATTTACAGATTTCATGTATTAGTAGTGCCATTCCGCAAATTGTTTCTTTTAATACACAATATGTGCATGATGGGAAGAATGGTTTTATTGTCAAAGAAGTATCTGAAGTATTGAATGGTTTAAAGTATTATTTGGATAATATTACGAATTGGAATAAGTGTATGATTTATTCTTATGAATTAGGTAAGGAATATAATACGGCAAGTTTAATTCGTAAGTGGAAGGGAGTTATGAAGCAAGTTGAACAAGATTAGTGTTTTACAAGTTGGAAAGGAAGATTTAAGTTTACAGCTTCATATTCCTGACTTTGTGGATTGGAATTATGTAGACGATTTAGAAGAGGCTACAGAACGTGGTTATGATGTATGTGTTTTAAGTCGTTGTGTAAATAAAGAAGAGGCATATATCTTATTAAAGAAGATTCGTGCTTATACAATGTTTGTGCTAGATTCGGTTGAATTGAAGGGTTGGACAAAATGGATTTATGTTTCTAGAATGGCAAAATACGTAGATGTGAATTCTCTACAAACATTCATTGATAAGGATATACAGCTTTTCTATTCTTATACCTATGGTGAGAAATTTGTCCCTCAAGCATTGTCTATTTCGCAAAGCTTTAAAGGTAGTGTTTTCTGGAATGGATACACAGGTGTTGAACTTGAGGGTGATTATGGAGATGATTTTTATCAAATCGCGTATTGGAGGTATAATATTCCTCTATTTAAAGGTCAAACTTTAGATTTATGGTTAGAATACGAAAAGGATGAGTCTGTTTCAATTGAATTGAAAATCGAACAGTTTGAAGGTGGTTCACTTTCATCCTTACAGAATCGTTGGATTTATTCGGAAAAAGATTTAAGTTCAATTGTTTATTTAAGTAATGATAAGATAGACGGTCCTGTATTTATTTCTTTACTCGCAAAGGGTAAGGGGAAATTAAAAATAGTAGGTTTACATGATCGTCATTCTCGTAAAGAATATGGATCTTTTTTACCTGGAGGAATCCGTAAGGTTACATCGAAACGTGAAGAAGTTTTTATGTACTTTGATCCAGGAGATATGAAACCACCTTTAAATGTATATTTTAGTGGATATAAGACGCAAGAAGGTTTCGAAGGCTTCTATATGATGCGAAATATGGGAACGCCATTTTTGTTGATTTCTGAAGCTCGACTAGAGGGTGGAGCCTTCTATTTGGGAGACAAAGAATATGAGGATTATGTTGTTTCAGGTATTGAAGATTGTTTAAATCAACTTGGCTTTGATCGTTCCCAACTTGTTTTATCTGGACTTTCTATGGGAACTTTTGGAGCTTTATATAATGGTTGTAAATTAAGGCCGCATGCGATTTTATTGGGTAAACCATTGGCTAGCTTGGGTGATATGGCCAATAATGAACGTATTTCTAGACCAGGAGGTTTTCCTACTTCATTAGATGTATTGTCAAAGAATTATGGGGATATGAGTTTAAAGTCAATTGATGCATTGAATCATCGTTTTTGGGATTTGTTTGATCAAACGGATTGGTCACATACAAAATTTATTATTTCATATATGTTAGAAGATGATTATGATATGACAGCCTACAATCGTTTGATTTCCCATATTGATGATGTGGGTGTTGAAGTGATTGGTAAAGGTGTTCATGGTCGTCATAACGATGATACGTATAGTATTGTTGCGTGGTTTAAAAAACAATATGATGATATTTTGAAATCGGATTTTAATCGAGGTGAACCAGATGAAAAATAAGGCTTGGAAAGTTATATGGAATGAAGATACGTTTGGAACCTATTTATATGGATCTAAGATTTGGTTTCATTCTCGTGAAGATATTGAATTTGAAAATGAATTGATGCCTCCAGGAACGATTATTAAAGAGTGGTATTCCAAAGTAAACTATCAAATGATGAGAACTGAGCCATCTTTACCAATTATTGATGGTGAGAGTTCTTATCATATTCAAGTGAATATGAGTGATTTTGAATCGTATTTAATACGAATGGTGTTCTATGATCGTTATGAAAATGAGGCGGGTACACTAATTATTCGTGAACCGGAAATGGATTTTAAGTGTCCTTTAAAAACATATAGCTATCGTGTACAGTTGATTAATGCGGGTGGTACTAAGATGCATTTTCATTCTTTTGTGATTACAGAAAAGGAAGGGTAAAATGAATAAAATTGATAAAAGATTACACTTTCTTTTGGGTAAAGTCAAAGAGGAGTGTACAAAGGTTAAAGAGCTTAGTGATTATGAACTGAAGAATAAAACGTTGGAATTCAAAGAACGTTTAAAAAATGGAGAAACAACAGATGATCTTCTTCCAGAAGCGTTTGCGGTATGTTGTGAAGCCGATTATCGTGTATTAGGTATGTTTCCTTATGATGTACAGATTTTAGGTGGTATTGCACTTCATTTGTGCTATTTATGCGAAATGAATACGGGGGAAGGAAAAACTTTAACGGCAACGATGCCTATGTACTTAAATGGATTGACTGGTAAAAGTAGTATTTTAGTAACAGCCAATGAATATTTGGCGATTCGTGATGCCGAAGAGATGGGTCAAGTCTATAAGTTTTTAGGTTTGAGTGTAGAAGCAGGTGTAAAGCGTGATACAAATGAAAAGTTAGACAATGATTCAAAAAAGGATGTCTATGCAGCTGATATTGTATATACAACGCATGGTTCATTAGGATTTGATTATTTATTAAATAACTTAGTACAGTCTAAAGAAGATCGTTTTATGCGAGACTTTTACTTTGTGATTATTGATGAAGCAGATTCTGTATTATTAGATAGTGCAAGTATGCCTTTAGTTATTTCAGGTTCTCCTCGTGTTCAATCCAATTTATATGGTATTACCGATTTTTTTGTGACGACATTAGTAGAAGATGTTCACTATGAAATTGAAGACAAAAAGGTATGGTTGACCAATAAAGGAATTGAATATGCGAAGCGTTATTTCCGTATTGAAAATTTATATAGTAAAGAAAATTTTGATGTTTTAAGACATATTGTCTTAGCTTTACGTGCCCATTTCTTATTAGAAAAAGATATTGATTATGTCGCAACAGATGAAGGTGAGATTGTATTACTTGATAAGAGTACGGGGCGTAAAATGAAGGGAATGAAACTTCGTGGAGGTTCTCATCAGGCGATTGAAGAAAAGGAACATTTAAAATTGAGTCAAGAACAGCGTTCGGTTGCTTCCGTTACGTATCAAAACTTATTTAATTTATTTCCGAAAATGTCAGGTATGAGTGGTACAATCAAAGATGGTAAAGAGGAGCTTTTAGAAGTCTATAATAAAAGAGTGGTTGTGATTCCTCCACGTAAGCCTATGATTCGTAAAGATATGCCGGACAAGTATTTTAAAACGAGCGAAGAACAGTTTGATGCGGTCATTCAGGAAACTGTAAGAAGACATAAAACTGGACAGCCTGTATTATTGATTGCGTCTTTAATTTCGGATACGGAAATGTTGTCGAAATTATTGGTTCAAGAAAATATTGAGCATAGTGTATTGAATGCGAATAATGCGTTCTGGGAAGCGGAAATTATTAAAGAAGCGGGTCAAAAAAATGTTGTGACAGTAGCTACAAGTATGGCGGGTCGTGGTACGGATATTCATTTGGGTCCAGGCGTGCAAGAGCTTGGTGGTTTATGTGTATTAGGAATTGGTCGAATGAGCAATACACGCGATGAAAGACAGGCAAGAGGTCGCGCAGGACGTCAAGGAGAGCCAGGCGTATCCATTTTCTATACTTCATTAGAAGATGATGTATGTACAATTTTAGGTGAAGATTTCTTAGAGAAGTATATTGATAAAGGAAGATATATTTCTAAGCGTCGAATCAAGAAATTAATAAATAAATCGCAAAAAATTAAAGATGAGTCGAGTGTTTCCCAAAGAAAAAGTTCAGTGGATTATGATAGTGTTATGAAGCGTCAAAGAACGATTATGTATAAGACAAGAAATGATTTGTTGGATGGAAAAAGTTTGGATGAGAATGTCTTGATTCAAATTTATAAACAGAATATAGATGATTATGTAAAAGAAAATAAAAATATGGATGATAAAATAATGTATCGATATATCTTAGATAATTTGTCGTATCGTCTTAAAGAATTGTCAATTTCTTCTGCCAATAAAAAAGAATATTTAAAACAGTATGCGGATATGGCATTTAAGGATAAGAAACAAGTGTTGGGAAATCGTTTTTCTGAATATTGTCGTCTTTGTACATTAAAAGCTTTAGATGATGGTTGGATTGAAGAGGTTGACTACTTGCAGCAGTTACAGGCAGCCATTTCTGGTCGTTCTACGGCGCAGCGTAATCTTTTATATGAATACCAAAGGGAGGCTAGACTTTCTTTTAGAGATATGGAAAAATCGATTAAAAAGGCGATGATTCGTAATATTTTAATTGGAGAAGTGTCATTTGGTAAAGACAATGAAATGATTATATTGTATCCTTAAGGAAAGGAGTTTTTGGGGTTATGATTTATAATTTTAATTTAGGCATAGGCTGGGCTAGTAGTGGTGTTGAATATGCCCAGATCTATCGTGCTCGAATGTTTCGTAATATTGGTGTTGATGCCAAATTTGTATTTACAGATATGTTTCCTTCTGAAAATATGGAACATATGACGAAGAATATTGGTTTTTTGGATTCGGAAGTCATTTGGCTATATACATTCTTTACGGATTTTAAAACAGCACCTGTTACATATACGTTGAGTGATTTAGAAAAGACATTTACAGATTCAAATTATACAAAAACAAGAGAAGGCAAGATTTGTCGTTATGTGTTTGGTGGAAGAAATAACTTTTATACAGCTTATATGGTCAATGATCATGATGATTTTGTGCATCGTGTAGAATTGGTTTCAAATGGATTTTTGATTCGAAAAGATTATTTTACATATGGACGTGTGTATTCTGAATATTATGCGCCATTAGATAATGCAGCACATTTATATCATCGCCGTTTCTTTAATGAAAATGGTAGTGTTGCCTATGAAGAAATCATTGATGATGATTGTGTGATGTATAAGTTTAAGGATAAGATTCTTTGTTCAAAAGAAGAATTAGTAGGATATATGGTATCTCAATTAAATCTTACTAGTGATGATGTAGTATTAATTGATCGTTCTACAGATATTGGTCAATCCATTCTTATGAATTGTAAACCTGCAAGAGTAGGTACAGTTGTGCATGCGGATCACTTTAGTGAAAAGGATACAAATGACGATTATATTTTATGGAATAATTTCTATGAGTATGAATTTAATATGCATAAACATATTGATTTCTATATTTGTTCAACACAAGCACAGAGTGATTTGATGGTTCAACAATTTGAAAAATATTATGGTGTAACTCCTTGTGTATATACCATTCCAGTTGGATCCTTACCAGAATTGAAATATCCTAGTTCTACTCGCAAACCTTATTCTTTGATTACGGCAAGTCGTTTGGCAAGTGAAAAACATGTAGACTGGATTTGTAAGGCTGTCATTCAAGCGCATAGTGAAGTGCCAGAAGTATCTTTGGATATTTATGGTGTTGGTGGCGAAAGAGAAAAACTTGAAACTATCATTAGAGAGAATAATGCTTCTGATTATATTCACTTAATGGGTCAACATAATTTGAGTGAAGTATATCAGAAGTATGAGGCTTATATTGCCGGAAGTACAAGTGAAGGTTTTGGACTGACTTTAATGGAAGCGGTTGGCGGAGGATTACCAATCATTGGTTTTGATGTTCGTTATGGAAATCCTACTTTTATTCGAAATGATGAAAATGGCTATTTGCTTGATTTACCAGAAGAGGATAAGGATAAGATTGAGGCTTTAAGAAAAGGTATTGTTGATTTATTTAAACAAGACTTAGAGAAGTGTCATTCTGTATCTTATGAAGTAGCTAAGGATTTTTTAACTTGTAACGTACAAGAAAAATGGAGGGAAGCTGTATGTTAGAAACTCCAGTTTTATTATTAGAAAATTTTGATGAAGAGAGTCAAATGTTGTATCAAAGCTTTAGAACTTCTGGCTTTGATGGTCCAGTTTTCACTTTTAGTGATGAAGGCTTTTTACCAGATGATGTGACAAGTATTTATACGTATTATTGTGGTAAAAAAGAGGGCGGTAAAGCTCGCTATTTCAATCAAATTGATGTACCGGATTATTGGGAAATCAAGGCGAGTAATTCAGGTGGTCAAGTCTTTGATTTGAATCATGAAAGAGGTAAGATATTCTTCGCATCTCCTTTACATAAAAGACTTGTGAAGATTGTAGATTGGTATGATGATACGCATGTTGTTCGTGTAAGTGATCATTATAATCAAGATGGGTTCATGTATGCCAAGACAATTTTTAATAAAAAAGGTCAGCTTGTATCTCGTAGTTATTATGATGTGTCTGGCAATGAAAAAGTGGTTGAAAACTTTGTCACACATGACATTATTTTAAACCAGAATGACAAGGTATATATCTTTAAGAATAAAGTGGAATTTGCGAAGCATTTATTTACTGAATTAGATATATATCCAACAAGACTATTCTATAATTCCTTATCAAATCCATTCTTTGTATCTGAAAGTTTAGAAGATACAGAACATAGTGATGTCTTATTCTGGCAAGAAGGATATCGCGAGGATATTCCTGGAAATATGCAGGTTATTCTGGATGGTCATTCTAGAAGAACTTCTAAGATTTATGTTCAGAAAAAGGAAGCGTATGAAAAGCTTATTGAATTAGGGGCAAATAGGGATATTGTGAAACCACTTGGTTTTGTCTACAATTTTGAAAAAGAGAATCAACATACAAATAATATTTTGATTTGTACAAACTCAGACCGTATTGAAAAATTAACTGAGTTAATTAATGCGTTACCTAATATGAAATTTCATGTTTGTGCATTAACAGAAATGTCACAAAAGTTGATGTCTTTTGAAAAATATGATAATGTACACTTGTATCCAGGATGCAAGGCGAGTGAAATACTGAATTTGTTTAACACATGCGATTATTATTTAGATATCAATTATGAAAATGAAATCGTAGATGCCACTAAAGAAGCATTCTTACATAACCTATTGATTCTTGGATTTAATCAAACGATTCATAATCGTAAGTATGTATTGCCAGATTTTGTCTTTGATGCGAACAATTATCAGAACATGATTAGTGTTATTCTTGATGCATCCCATCTAGATATAAATCTAGAAAGACAGCGCAATGTGGCAATGACACAAAATGTGCAAGATTATAAAAATGTTTAGAAGGGAAGAGATTTATGTTTAGTACATTTAACACATTGATGGTTATTATTGTTTTAGAAGTTATTTGTTGTTTATACAGCCTTACGTTGGCTTATATGAGCGATAAAAAGTTCGGCAAAGTTTTAAATGGTTTAATGGCAGCTATTTGGGTAATTGCAGCCATCTTAAACGTAGTAGGATTTTAATTTTCATTCTTTGAAAACATCGCTTTCAAATGGGTCGTTCTCGCCACTTTTGGTCGAAAACGTCCCTTTTTTTAGGCCAAAATTTGCATTTTTTTTAGAATTGTGTATAGTATTAATTGTTGTTTTAATTTATTTGACAACAATTGCCTCGTATTTTATGGGGCTTAAGGGGAAGATTGGAGGGTGTTTTGAACTTTATAAAAGAAGAAAATTTAGAATGTAGTTTATTAAGAAAAGGGTTAGTTTCTGGTTTATTGATGTCGACTTTTGTATTAACATTACTAACAACATCATCAGTAATTGGGGAAGAAAGTAAGGTCTATGCCAAGTCAAATGGCACAGATGAAAATATCTTAATGCGTGTAGACACAAAAAATGGAACGGAAGAATTAAAAGAGAAATTCGAAGAACAGATTCAAGATATCGAGGAAGAATCTAGCAAGAAACAAGAAGAGTCGAAGAGCGTTGAAGAAATGATTATGGAACAGCCAGATTTATTGAATGATATGCAGTTCATTCAAAATAACTATAATGCTGTTACACAAATCGTTTACTCGCAACCATCGCTTTCACAATACATTAGTAATGTGAATGCACTTACTGCCTCTGGCGGTGTTTATTATGGACCAAGTGGTAAAGAAACATACTACAACTTAAATATGTCAGGAGTAATCGACATTATGCGTGGTATGGGAAACAATGATGCATATTGGGTTCGTGAAGATGGTGCGAAAATGTTGGGGGATTATATTATTGTTGCAGCCGATTTAAATAAATATCCTAGAGGTACAATTGTAGAAACTTCATTAGGAAAAGGAATCGTCTGTGATACTGGAAGTTTTACGCAAAATTCAGATACTCAATTAGATATTGCGACAGACTGGTAATATATATGAGTGCGAAGTAGAAGTCATGTGCTTCTACTTTTTTTGTTTTTCATTAAAAATGGCATCCGAAGATGCCAAATAGATTATTCTTTTGGATGTATAAATTGTTTTTGTGCTTTAGAAACAGGATTGAATGTTGTAAGTCTTTTTGCGTTTATTGTCATACCACTAATCGTTTGGATAAACCACAAGAAGAATAGAATTACAAGAATAGGTATTACACAAGATGTTACGATCATGATGGCTGTTGCTTCCATAAAATTATTTAATGATTGATTAAACATCTTCGTATATTTTTGTGCTGTTGAAGAAAATGCTTCAGCTGCTTTTTCGAAGAAGTTTTTATTATCTTTATCCTTTTTGATTTTCTTCTGGATGTTGTGGGCATGATCAATCGTTTCTTGAATACTTGTTTCATAGGTGGCTTCTATTGTCTTAGACAGTTTTACACTACAAGGTACGATTAGACACATAGCTATAGCCATAATACCAATCTTAATACATACAATTCTTAACCAATCCCATTTTATGACGTTGTTTGCTAGCCATGCCAAACATATTATTGGAATGATGTATTTAAAGGTAACCATACAAGTGAGTGTCAAAGCATATTTTTCTAAATAGATAGCTCCTAGAACAAGTAAGAATTTACTACTTAAGTCGGCCAATCCATTCGCAATAGGCGTTCCTGTATCTCCAGGTAAAATAGTAATGGCTGTAGAGATGGCTGCACTTGATGCGGCAAGCGTCATGACTGTATTTCTTTTTTCATCCAAATATTGAATGGATTGTTCATGAAGCTTAGGTGTTGATGTTTTTTGTGCAACCATATAAAAGCTTGATAAACAAATAAGAATGGGTAAGATCCATTTTAAAATGGTTTTGTAGTCAAATGATTTCATTATATCGATTCCTTTCTCTAATTCTAATTTTATCATAAATCATGTATAATTATGTCAGGAGGATTTTATTATGATTCTAATTATTGTTATTGTTGTTGTTTTAGTTTTATTAGTACTATTCTTTATGTCTAGCTACAATAAACTTGTTCGTTTATCAAATAGGGTAGATGAAGGCTTTTCTACAATGGACGTGTATTTGAAGAAACGTTTTGATTTGATTCCTAACTTAGTAGAAACAGTAAAGGGTTATGCAAAACATGAGGCGGATACATTGAGTTCGGTGATTGCACAAAGAAATATGGCAAAAACATCTAAGGATGTTATGGATAGTGAAAATAAGATCACAAATGCGATTCAGGGAATTTTTGCGGTGGCTGAACAATATCCGGATTTAAAGGCCAACACAAATTTCATGGATCTTCAAAATCAATTGAAGAAGGTCGAGGAGGATATCGCAAATTCTCGTAAATACTATAATGCTTTAGTTCGTGAATATAATGATGTGATTATGAGTGTTCCGACAAATATTGTGGCATCTTTATTCCATTTTGAAAAGAAGACAATGTTTGAAGTGGCCAATGCTTCGGAAAGAGAAAATGTTCAAGTTAAATTTTAAGAAGGTCTTTGCCTTCTTATTCGCATTTATTTTATGCTTTGGATGTATCGATGTATATGCTGATGATGGTGGGTATACGATTGATGACTATAAAGTCAATGCGATATATCATTCAAACAATACGATTGATGTGAAAGAAGTGATTGATGTTAACTTTTCAAGTTATCGTCATGGTATTTATCGTAATATTCCAGAAACGATGTATATTAATCGTGATGAAAAGTATAAATTAAAAATTCAAGATATCAACGTATTAAATGATGAGTATGAAGTAGATAGTGATTCTGGAAATCGTGTGATACAAATTGGAAGTGCAGACTATACGATCATTGGCCCACACACATATACATTGACTTATACGATTGTCATTCCAGAAGATTATCATTCGGACTTGGATTTCATTTATTATTCGGTACTTGGAAACAATTGGGATACCACGATTTCTCATTTTAGTTTTGATATTCAGTTTGAAAAGGCTTTGACAGAAAATGAGATGTCTAATATTGAAGTCTTTAGTGGAAGTCTAGGAAATCAATCGAATGATTTAAATGTGACTCCAATTATTACTTCGACTTCTATCAGTGGTTCTGCCAACGATATTGGTGCAAAACAAGCTATTACTCTTTTTGGTAAATTAAGAAAGAACTATTTTGTGGGTGCCAAACAAACGACTTCAAAGATTCCATTTATCTTTTTGGGTTTGGCCATTCTATTTGGTTTGTATAGTTTGATTCGTGCTCTTCTTTTAAAGAAAACGCATATCACACCAATTGTAAATTTCTATCCACCAAAAGATATGGATCCAGCTATGGTTGGAACGATTGTAGATGAGTCAGTGGATCAAGAGGATTTAATGGCCTTGATTCCATATTGGGCAAGTAAGGGGTATTTAACCATTTCTGAAAAAGAGGATGATTTGGTTCTTACTAAGCAAGAGAATCATGAACCGCCGATTTTAAAACATCAAAAGAAAATTTATAATGGATTGTTTAAAACTAAAAATAGTGTGAAATTATCAAAACTATCAAGTAAGTTTGGTAAGGCTATGAATGATGCCAAAGAAGCTTTGAATGATGAATTTAGTGAAGATAAAAAACTTTCTACTATTGATCATGGTTTTGTGACAACCATTCTTGCCTTGATTTGTATGATTGTAAGTATCTTATTGAATACAAGATATAGTATCCTTGATAATTTGATTGAAACTATTTTAGCAACATTTAGCTTTGTGCTTATGATGGTCTTAAATTATTCTGCAGCTGCAACAAATGTATTTAACAAGAATAAACTTTGTGTATTAAAGAAAATTTTGAGTATTGCGTTTATTTTAATTCTTGCATACTTTATATATCGACAATGTGATTCGATTCTAAGTATTGTTCCATTTGAATTTATGATGATAGGCATTGTGGTTGTTTCACTACCAATTTTTTTGATTTCTAAATTTAATGTGGTAAGTAACTACTTCAAAAGTGTAGCTCCTGAGCTATTAGGCTTTAAAGACTTTGTTGAAAAGGCAGAAGTACCACAATTGGAAAGATTATCTTTAGAAAATCCTTCATACTATTATGATGTCATTCCATATGCGATGGTCTTTGGGCTATCTGAAATGTGGACAAAGAAATTTAGTACGATTCCTTTGGCACAACCAGATTGGTATGATTCTTATTATTCAGATCCATACTCTTCTTATTTCTATTACAGAATGCTGACAAGAAGTATGTATGAACCGATTCATGAGAATTTATTGGATTATCAAACAGAACAAATGAAAAGTACAGCTGATAGCATGGGCTCTAGCTTTGGTGGCTTCTCTGGTGGAGGCGCCGGTGGCGGAGGCGGCGGAAGCTGGTAAGAGATGAACCGTGTACTGTGGTAAGTGTTATGCATCTACATTTTCTTGGTAACATGCAATTAGTTAGGATCACTAAAAGTTGGTTTTAAGAATTGTAGAGTTGAAAACTATGTGAGTGTTTAAAGGTTATCTCTATCTCAGATTCGAAATCCCTATGACTTTTAAAGTTTGATTTACTCTTGTCTAATTTTATATATTCAAAGAAAGTTACTAATTATTGGAATGTTGAAATGTAAACAAATTGATTGACTATACAGTAATCTAGGATATAATTTAAGTACAAGGTAGATACCTTAACAGTGGGTGTATCTCAGCCCAAAGTGAGAAATTTATTCAGTGAGCTTCTCTTAGCTCAAAATAAGAAATTTACAAGTGAGCGTTTCGCTGCTCTAAATGCGATCTTAACAAAAGCAGGGCATTTGAAATCCCTGCTATTTTTTTGAGGTAATAGATATGGAAAATATTAAACTTTATACAGTTTCAGATAAATATATTGATTATCTTTCGATATATGCACCACATTTATTTCATAATAAAAAACCCAATTAAATTCATAAAAGGGTATATATAGGAGTCATTTTAAAAGTACATGGAATGGATTATTTTGCTCCTTTATCTTCGTACAAAGAGAAACATAAACAAATGAAAGAAACTTTAGACTTTATTAAAATTAAAAGGTATAGTGTAATAAACCTAAATAATATGTTTCCAGTACAATCTAAAGACTATACTTATTTAGATTTTTCAAAAGAACAAGATTTAAAATACAAATCTTTACTTGAATCTGAATATCGATATGTAAAATCTATTCAAGGAAAAATTATTAAAAATGCTTCTCTAGTTTACAAAATAAAAACAAGTGGAAAAATAAACTCTTTAACAAAAAGATGCAATGATTTTAAACTTCTAGAAGAAAAATGTCGATTATATAAGTAATAGATAAAAAGTACCTGAATTATTCATGGAAATATTAAAATTCGTAGAATGTTCCTAACTTAAAGGAAATCTACGAATTTTTCTTATCACCCATTGGCTGAAATCTTCATATAAGAAAAGCTCCTTTACTATATAGGTGATTAAACTAAAAAAGAAGGAGTCATTACTATGATATTCGAGAGAGAGATACGTTTTGGAGTTTTTAATTTACGAGATAAGTGTCTTTGAAAAATCGTTCACATTATACTAGTGTCGTATACGTCGTAAGTTTAAGGTGTAAATTTGTGAAAGGATTTATAAGCTTAGAATTACTTGGTATACAACATTTGAAAGTTACAACAAATACGACGCAAGTGTAAGGTGAAACAAGGGTTAAGTGAGATTTTTGTTTGAAATGATTGATTCACAATATGTGGAATGGTTAAGTAGGGCCAATGTGAAGGAAAAAACTTTTGAGATGTGATTCTGATTATGCGAGTATGAAATTCAAAACTTATTCTGGACTAGCATTCACTAATATATACAAAAAGATAAAATGTTTAGTGATTATAAGCATAAAAAAATGAGCATCACTATTTGTGACACTCATTTGAATCCGTTTAATTATTGAGCATTCATCTTTTGACGATATAAGTTACGACGATCTAAAGCTGTTAAACCTTTTTTACGGATACGAATAGCATCTGGTGTAACTTCTACTAATTCATCATCGTTGATCCATTCTAATGCTTCTTCAAGGGAGAAGATTTTTGGTGGAGTTAATAACATGGCTTCATCACGACCACTTGAACGGATGGCTGTTAATTTCTTGTTCTTTAATGGGTTAACATCTAAGTCGATGTTTTTAGAGCTTTGACCAATGATCATACCTTCATAAACTGGTGTTTGTGGAGAAATGAATAATTGACCACGTTCTTGAAGGTTCCATAAAGCGTAAGTCATAGCTTCACCTGTTTCAGTTGAAATCATAGCACCTTCCATACGTTGTGCAATTTCTCCTTTATATGGTTCATAACCACTAATACGACGTACTAATGTACCTTCACCATGTGTATCATTGATAAATTCTGAACGGAAACCTAATAGTCCACGAGTAGGTGCTGTATATACGATTTTAACATATCCATTTTCTTCAGACATGTCTTGCATAACACCCTTACGAAGATTTAATTTGTTGATGATGGTTCCTGAATATTCTTCTGGAGCTAAACATACAACTTCTTCGATTGGCTCGACTTTGTGTCCATTTTCATCTTTGTGTAGGATAACCTCTGGCTTAGAAACGGCTAGTTCATAACCTTCACGACGCATATTTTCAATTAATACGGAAATATGTAATTCACCACGACCACTAACTTTGAAACAATCCGCTGAATCGGTTGGTTCAACCTTTAATCCAACGTTTACTTCTAGTTCTTTTTCAAGTCTTTCTTTTAAGTTACGACTTGTCACATATTTACCACTCTGTCCTGCAAATGGACTTGAGTTAACATGGAAGTTCATAGATAGAGTTGGTTCTTCAATTTCAATATGTTCCATTGGTTCAATGTGATCGGCTGTACAGATTGTATCACCAATACTGATATCTGGCATACCCGCAATAACAACGATATCTCCTGAATGTGCTTCTTGTACGCTTGTTCTAGATAATCCTTTGTATACGAATAATTTAGATAAGCTTTCTTTGGCATTCAATCCAGATTGGTTACAACGAATATATTGTTGTCCTTGTTTTAAAACACCTGAATATAAACGTCCAATTCCTAAACGACCAATGTATTCATCGTATGCCAAGGCAGATACTTGCATTTGAAGAGGTTCTTCATCCATATCTGGATATACATCACAATGTTTTAAGATTGTATCGAATAATGGGTCGATGTTGTCGCTTGGAGTTTTAAGATCGTATTGAACACGTCCTTCTCTAGCTACACCATAAAGGATAGGGAAGTCTAATTGTTCGTCGTTCGCATTTAAGTCTAAGAATAATTCATAAACTTCATCGACAACTTCTTCAGCTCTTTGGTCTTTCTTATCAATCTTGTTGATCAATAGAATTGGTTTTAAACCAATTTCCAAAGCTTTTGATAATACGAAACGAGTTTGAGGCATTGGACCTTCACTAGCATCGACTAATAAGATAACTGTATCTACGGTACGGATAATACGTTCAACTTCACTTGAGAAGTCGGCGTGGCCTGGCGTATCTACAATATTAATTTTTACACCGTTATGAATAACGGAACAGTTTTTAGAATAAATCGTAATTCCACGTTCACGTTCTAGATCGTTTGAGTCCATGATACAGTTAACAACTTCTTCGTTGTCACGGAATACATCACTTTGTCTTAAAAACGCATCGACTAACGTACTTTTACCGGCATCAACGTGGGCGATAACGGCAATGTTAAGAATTTTTTCTTTATTGGACATACTGTCACTCACTTTCCTGTCAAAAACAGTACAATTATAAAGCAAGAAACCTTAAAACTCAATAAAATGTGCTATAATAAAACAAAAATTTTATGAAAGGGGTAACACCATGCAAGTACAATATATAAAAGAGTATTCAAATTGTTTGGATCGTGAAATGGAATATAAAATCTATGGTCAAGGTGGTAAATTATGTCTGGCCATTCCAAGTCAAAATGGACGTTTTTTTGAATGGGAAGATCGTGGCATGATTCATGAAGTTTCCAAATGGATCGAAGCCAATCAATTAACGATTATTACATGTGATACTTTGGATTTAGAAACATGGTCTTATCCTTATAATACAAAGGTGCGTATGTTGAAACATGAACTTTGGTTTGAATATATCCTTTCGGAATTGATTCCTAGTGTACAAGAGAAAATGAATAACTATGATAAATGGATGGTGACTGGAGCAAGTCTAGGGGCAACGCATGCCGCAAATTTGATCTTTCGGTTTCCTAAACAATTCGATACCTTATTAGCCCTATCTGGTATTTATGATACAGAATTATTCTATGGAGATTATCATGATGAAAATACATACCATAATAATCCATGTGCCTACATGAAAAATATGTCTTTAGACCATCCATATATGGAATTGTATAAACAATCCAAATTGATCTTTTGTGTAGGACAAGGCAATTGGGAACAAGAATGTGTTGGATCTTTAAGACAATTTAGCACCATCCTTTATGATCAACAAATCGAGGCTTGGTGTGATTTCTGGGGCTATGATGTGTATCATGACTGGCCTTGGTGGAAGGTACAACTACAGTATTTTATGGAACAAATATTTAAGGAAGTATGACAAATATTAAAAATGAATTGATTTCGCATACGGATTTGTATGTGTGGACACAAATTAACTTTGCGTATCATTCCAACAAAATAGAGGGTTCTCATTTATCTAAGAATCAAACAAAACAAATATTTGAAGCGAATGATTTAACAATGGATTTGGATGATGCACTAGAAGTACGAAATCATTTTCGGTTGTTTGATTATATGTTGAAGACAGTGGATGAACCATTATCAAAAGAAATGATGATTCAAATGAATATGATTTTGAAAAGGGGTACGTCTTATGAGGATAATCCAGCATATAATGTAGGTGGTTTTAAAGTAAGGGAAAATGGGATTGGAATGATAAATTCTTTTAAAACGACAAAACCAGCGGATGTTGAAACGGAATTAGATGCTTTGTTAGAAAATTTTCAAAATAAAGGGGTTCTATCATTTGAAGATATTGTAGAATTTCATGTTTGTTTTGAAAGAATACATCCGTTTGGAGATGGAAATGGACGTACTGGACGAATGATTATGTTTAAACAATGTCTACAGAATAGTCATATTCCATTTGTACTATTAGGTCGTGATCGGGCGTTTTATCTGCGAGGCTTAAAAGAATGGGATTTTGAAAGAAATTATTTAATGGATACTCTTTTAACACAACAAGATATTTATGCATCTGTCTGTGAACAATTAGATTTTTAAAGGAGTAGCGTGTACTACTCCTTTTGTATTAGATGATGTTATGTTCGAGCCACTTATTTGATTTAAAACGAGTTAAGAATATAAATGAGCGAATTGTCCAATCAGCAACCATACCAATCCATACAGCTAAAGGTCCCATATGAAAAGTATGAACTAAAAAGATGGTAACTATAACTCGACATATCCACATAGATAAAGTGGATGTAATCATACTAAATTTTACATGGCCAGCGGCTTTTAAGCCGTAGGATGGAAGGAAGTATGGGGTCCAGAAAATCATCTTATAAGTGAAAACAATGCGTGTTAGCCAAATGGCTAGTTTAGCGCTTTCTGTTTTCATTCCAGCAAGGCTTGTGATTTGTTTGATTGGAAAGAGAATCGTTGCACAACATATAAAGCAGGCTATCCATGCATATTTTGTGAGTAAAATTATATAGTGTCTAGCTTGTTCGTATTCTTTTGCACCTACACATTTTCCAACTACGCTCATCATACCAAGTCTAATGCCAATGCTTGCTTGACAGGCAAAACTTTCAAGCATGGCCACCATAGCTTGTGCGGCAATAGCCGTTGTTCCCATTGTAGATACAGTGGATTGAATGACGAGTTTTCCAAATTAAAACATCCCGTTTTCAATGCCGGTTGGAATACCTATTTTTAATATTTTTGTGATTGTTCCAATTTCTGGACGGATACTTAAATAGGAATCGATATATAAATCTTGTTTGGGCTGTTTTAAAAGAATTAGGATAATGGCAGCACTGATGATTCTAGAAAGAAGTGTAGACAAGGCAGCTCCAGCTACACCTAAATTTAGGGTAAAGATGAAAAAGATATTTCCAAGTATATTTAGAATGTTAGAGCCAAACGCAATGACCATGGGAAGTCTTGAATTTTGACTTGTTCGAAAGCTTGCGGCACCTGCATTATATAGTGCGATGAAGGGGTAGGATAGTGCTGTGATGAATAGATAGCTTAAAGAATTGTCCATCACACTTTTTTCTACGGATCCAAAGATTAGGCTTAATAGGGGTCTTCTGAATAGAATGCAGGATAAGGTGATCAGAATAGAAATTAGAGTTACAGAAAAAATCAATTGTTTTAAGGCTTGGTTGGCCTTTTCTTTTTGGCTTTATCCTAAGTATTGGGCGCAGATGATGGCGCCTCCAGTTGCCATGGCGGCAAATATATTGATGATCAAAATATTTAATGAATCGACAAGGGAAACAGCAAAAATGGCGGCCGAACCTATGTTGGTAACCATAATGGTGTCAACAGAGCCTATTCATGCGGTTAAAACTTGTTCGAACATCAACGGAATTAATAATCTTTTTAATTGTTCTTTGGTGTACATAATCAAAACTCCTAAAAAAAAGATATCTTTCGATATCTTAACCTACAAGGACTACATCACGGATGTTTGGTACTTCTTCAAGTAATAATTCTTTGATTCCACTTGAGAAATCTTCAGAGGCCATCATGCATCCTTGGCATGCACCTTTGAAAGATACATAAACAACATTGAATTCATCAACTCCTAATAGTTCAATGTCGCCTCCGTCATGTTGGATATATGGACGAATCTTATCCAAACAATCATTAACGGCTTTACTATCTACTACAGTATCCATAAAATAACACTCCTAACTTATAAAAATAGTGGACATAAAATCAATGGGACAATAAGTCCTACCACAAATCCTCCAATGACTTCGACAAATTTATGACCAAGAACATTTTTTAATTTTTCTTGATAGATTGGATCATCAAAACGAAGTCCTGTCATTTCACGTAAATCTTTGACTAATTGTTGCGTTAATTCAATGTTTTTACCTGAATAATAGCGGACATGACATGCATCATACATGACAATAAAGGAAAAGATAGTGGTTACGGCAAATATGGCTGAATCAAAGCCTTCCTGAATTCCTATGGAAAGGGAAAGGGCCGTTACGGTTGATGAGTGACTGCTTGGAAAGCCGCCACTTGCGATGACCCAGTGTAAGTCCCATTTGCCAGTTCTATAATAATATACGACCGTTTTTCCGACTTGTGCAAGTACATTGCTCAAAAGAGCTGTGACTAGCGGATATAAGGACGATGGTATCATAAACTCACACTCCTAACAAAAATCATTATATCACACATTGTTAATTCGTGGTATAATCATCCTTAGGATAGCTATGGAGGGAAAATAAATATGATTACGTTAGATTTAAATCATGCTTTCTTAAAAGAAGATGTAAAGGCTTATCAAGATCAAGTTCGCGCAATTGATGAAGCTTTACAAAATGGCACATGCAAGGGTAACGACTTTATCGGTTGGCTAAACTGGGCTAACAATTATGATAAAGAAGAATTTAGTCGCATTAAAGAGGTTGCCGCAAAAGTACGTGAAAACACAGAAGTATTCGTTGTATGTGGTATTGGAGGATCTTATTTAGGTGCTCGTGCTGCCATTGAAATGATGAATGGTTTATATGGTGATAAGAAGCCTGAAATTATTTATATGGGAAACACTTTCTCATCTACTTATATTTCACAAGTTATGAACTATATTAAAGATAAGGAAGTTACTGTAAATGTTATTTCTAAATCTGGAACTACAACTGAAACAGCATTGGCTTTCCGTATCTTGAAACAATTCATGGAAGAAAAATATGGTGAAGATGCGAAAAATCGTATTATTGCCACTACAGACAAGGCTAGAGGAACATTGAATGCTTTAGCGGATAAAGAAGGATATGAAACATTTGTAATTCCTGATGATATTGGTGGTCGTTTCTCAGTAATTACACCAGTTGGATTATTGCCAATTGCAGTAGCTGGAATCGATATTGATGCATTGATGAAAGGTTTACATGATGGTATGGGTGAATATGGAGATGCAGATCTTGAAAAGAATGCAGCTTATCGTTATGCAGTAGCTCGTCGTATTCTTCAAAATCAAGGATATGATGTTGAATTATTAGTAAACTATGAACCTCAAATGCAGATGGTTGCAGAGTGGTGGAAACAATTGTTTGGTGAAAGTGAAGGAAAAGATGGAAAGGGTATTTTACCGGATTCAGTATGCTTCTCAACAGACTTACACTCTTTAGGACAATTTGTTCAGGAAGGTAAGAAAGTATTGTTTGAAACAAACTTGTATGTTGAAACACCAATGATTGACTTAACATTCCCTAATGATGAAGCAAACGAAGATGGAATGAACTACTTAGCTGGTAAGAGTGTTGACTGGGCTAATAAAATGGCTGCCAAAGGAACATTACAAGCACATGAAGAAACTGGTGGAGTTCCAAATATCTTATTAACTATGCCAGGTATGACTTCTTATGACTTTGGTAATATGTGTATGTTCTTCTTCAAGGCCATCGCAATGACAACTTTGATGAATGATTCAAACCCATTCAATCAGCCTGGTGTTGAAGTTTATAAAAAGAACATGTTCAAATTATTAGGTAAAGAATAATAATGAAAATAGAGATGTAAGCAAGTGTTTACGTCTCTTTTTTATACGCTTACAAATTAGATAAGGCTAACCTCTACAGTGAATTTTACCTTTAAAATTTGACATGAAGCTCGTATAATAAACTATGGTATTGAATATCTATAAAGGAGGAAATATTAATGCCTAGAGCAAAACAGTCTATGGATGGAAATACGGCTGCGGCTCACGTTGCGTATGCTTTTACAGACGTTGCTGCAATTTATCCTATTACTCCATCTAGTCCTATGGCAGACTCTATTGACCAATGGTCTGCAGCTGGACAAAAAAATATTTTTGGAAATCAAGTAGTTGTAAGTGAATTACAATCAGAAGCAGGTGCTGCTGGTGCAGTTCATGGATCATTAGCTGCTGGTGCATTGACTAATACTTTCACTGCATCTCAAGGTTTATTATTGATGATTCCAAACATGTACAAGATTGCTGCTGAACAATTGCCTTGTGTATTCGATGTTTCTGCACGTACAGTTGCAACTCATGCATTGAACATCTTTGGTGATCACTCAGACGTATATGCTTGTCGTCAAACAGGTTTCGCTATGTTATGTGAAACTAACCCACAAGAAGTAATGGACTTATCTCCAGTAGCTCACTTAGCTGCTTTAGAAGGTAAAGTACCATTCATTAACTTCTTTGATGGATTCCGTACTTCTCACGAAATTCAAAAAATCGAAAAATGGGACTATGAAGATTTAAAAGAAATGTGTCCAATGGAAGCTGTTGAGGAATTCCGTAAACACGCTTTAAATCCAGAACGTCCAACTATGCGTGGTTCTCACGAAAATGGAGATATCTTCTTCCAACACCGTGAAGCATGTAACACTGCATATGATGAATTACCTGCTGTAGTTGAAAAATACATGGGTAAAATCAATGAAAAATTAGGAACAAACTATGACTTGTTCAACTACTATGGAGATCCTGAAGCTGATCGTGTAATCATCGCTATGGGTTCTATCAATGACGTTGCTGAAGAAGTTATCGACTACTTAACTGCAAAAGGAGAAAAAGTTGGTTTAGTTAAGGTTCGTTTATATCGTCCTTGGTCAAGCAAACACTTATTAAAAGTTCTTCCTAAGACAGCTAAGAAAGTTGCAGTACTTGACCGTACTAAAGAACCAGGTGCTCTAGCAGACCCATTATACTTAGATGTAGCTACAACACTTCGTGAAGCAGGATTAAATGACATCACTCTTTGCGGTGGACGTTATGGTTTAGGATCTAAGGATACTCCACCTTCAAGTGTATTCGCTGTTTACACAGAATTGTTAAAAGACGAACCAAAATCTCGTTTTACAATCGGTATCGTGGATGACGTTACAAACTTATCATTGCCAGAAGTTAAACCAGCTCCTAACACTTCAACTCCAGGAACTGTTGAATGTAAATTCTGGGGTCTAGGAGGAGATGGTACTGTAGGTGCTAACAAGAACTCTACTAAGATCATCGGTGACCACACTGACAAATACATTCAGGCTTACTTCCAATATGACTCTAAGAAAACAGGTGGTATCACAATTTCTCACTTGCGTTTTGGAGACAAGCCAATCCGTAGCCCATACTACATTAACCAAGCTGACTTTGTAGCTTGTCACAACCCTTCATATGTAGTAAATGGATACAAGATGGTTCAAGACGTTAAACCTGGTGGTGTATTCATGATCAACTGCCAATGGTCAGACGAAGAATTAGACAAACACATGCCTGCTGAATCTAAAAAATATATCGCAGACAACAATATCCAATTGTACACAATCAATGCCATCGATAAAGCTATCGAAATCGGTATGGGTAAACGTACAAATACAATTTTACAATCAGCATTCTTCAAATTAGCTAACATTATGCCAATTGAAGAAGCAGTAGATTACATGAAAGCAGCTGCTAAGAAATCTTACTCTAAGAAGGGTGATGCAGTTGTAGAAATGAACTACAAAGCTATCGATGCTGGTGTAGGTGCAACTCACAAAGTTGAAATCCCTGCATCTTGGGCTAACCCAGAAGCTGATGCACCAAGACCTGAATTATCAGGACGTCCTGCAACAGTTAAGATGGTTAAAGACATCATGGAACCAGTTAACAAAATGGATGGAGATTCATTACCTGTATCTGCATTCGTTGGTAACATCGATGGTCAATGGGAAACTGGTGCTAGTGCTTACGAAAAACGTGGTACAGCTGTTACAGTTCCTGAATGGGATGCTGAAAAATGTATTCAATGTAACCAATGTGCATTCGTATGTTCTCACGCTACTATTCGTCCATTCTTATTGAGCGAAGAAGAAGTTAAGGCTGCTCCTGCACAAATCAAATTAGCTGATGTTAAACCAAAAGCTACAGAATTCAAATATACAATGAGCGTATCTCCATTAGATTGTATGGGATGTGGTGAATGTATCACTGTATGTCCAACACAAGCTATTAAGATGGTACCTCAAGAATCTCAAGCTGAACAACAACCAGTATTCGATTACTTAGTAGCTAACGTTTCTAAGAAAGATTCTGGATTCGCTGATGATACTGTTAAGGGTTCTCAATACAACCAACCATTGTTAGAGTTCTCAGGATCATGTGCTGGATGTGCTGAAACATCATATGCTCGTTTAATTACTCAATTATTCGGTGAACACATGTATGTATCAAATGCGACTGGATGTTCTTCAATCTGGGGTGGTCCAGCATCTGTATCTCCATATACAGTAAACAAAGATAGCTTACAAGGACCAGCATGGGCTAACTCATTGTTCGAAGACAATGCTGAACACGGATTCGGTATGCAATTAGGACAAAAAGTATTACGTGAACAAGCTATCGAAAAATTAGGTGCTATGAACGAAAGCGAAAAAGCAACTCCTGAATTCAAGGCTGCATTCGAAAAATTCATGGAAACTAAAGAAAATACTCGTACTAACACAGAAGCAACAAAAGCATTATTAGTTGAAGTAGAAAAAGCTGCTGAAGCTGGATGTCCAGATGCTAAAGCTGTATTAGACAAGAAAGAATACTTAGCTAAGAAATCTGTTTGGATCTTTGGTGGAGACGGATGGGCTTATGATATCGGATTCGGTGGATTAGACCACGTTCTTGCGTCAGGTGAAAACGTAAACGTTATGGTATTCGATACAGAAATGTATTCAAACACTGGTGGACAGGCTTCTAAAGCTTCTAACATCGGTGAAGTTTGTCAGTTCGCTGCAGCTGGTAAAGAAATGAAGAAAAAATCTTTAGCAGAAATCGCAATGAGCTACGGATACGTTTATGTAGCACAAATCGCTCTTGGAGCTAACCCTGCACAAGCAGTTAAATGTATTGCTGAAGCAGAAGCTTATCCAGGACCATCTTTAATCATCGGTTATGCACCATGTGAATTACACGGTATTGCTAAGGGTGGAATGAACCACTGTCAAGATGAAATGAAGAAAGCCGTTAAATCTGGATACTGGAACTTATTCTCATTTGATCCAGCTAAGAAAGAAGCAGGAAAGAACCCATTCACATTAACTTCTAAAGAAGGAGATGGAACTTACCAAGACTTCTTACACAACGAATCTCGTTACACTCGTTTAGTGAAACCATTCCCTGAAAGAGCAGAAAAATTATTTGCTAAATCAGAAGAAGTAGCTAAAGAACGTTACGAACACTTACAACGTTTAGTAGAACTTTATAAGTAAGATAATAAATGAAGAAGCTGATTGATTTCGGCTTCTTTTTTTGTGGAATTTCACTATAATGGTTTTAAGAGGTGTTTAATTATGGAAAAAGGAAAATTAAATCGGATTACAGATGTAGAAGGTGTACTTGTAGGACATAAGACAATTAGTTCAGGAACGCATCAAACAGGTGTGACATTTATTCGTACGGCAGAAGATGTATTTCATCAAAAGTTGGCTTGTGGTTGTAGCATTCTAAATGGTTTTGGCAAGACGACAGGCTTACCACAAATTATGGAGCTAGGAACACTAGAAAGCTATATTTGTTTGACAAACACTTTAAATGTGGGGGTTGTTCAACAAGCCTTAGTGGATATCATGGTTAAAGAAAATGAAGATTTAACAAGTGTAAACGTTGTCGTTGGAGAATGTAACGATGGATATCTAAATTCGATTCGTGATTGTGTTGTTACAAAAGAAGATGTTTATGATGCATATAGGGATTGTAAAAAAGAGTTTGAACTTGGCAGTGTTGGAGCAGGTCGAGGCATGTCTTGTTTTGAAATGTCAGGTGGTATTGGATCAAGTTCAAGAGTCTTTGAGATTGATGGAAATACATATACTCTAGGTGTACTTGTACTCTCTAATTTTGGTTTAAGAGAACAATATTTGTTAGATAAAGTAGAGGGGAATCAATTGCCTTTAGAACAAGAAAAAGGTTCGATTATGATGATTCTTGCGACGGATGCTCCATTAAGTGATCGTCAGCTTCATAGAGTTTGTAACAGAATGCCAGTCGGTTTAGCTTTAACAGGATCGCATATGGGCAATGGTTCTGGTGATATTGCGATTGCGTTTAGTACAGCTAATCGTTTTGGATCTGAAGAAATCCATACTTTAAAACAAATCAACGATAATAAGATCAATGTTGTATTTGATGCAGCCATTGAATCTTGTAAAGAAGCTGTGCATGTATCTTTAATTGAAAATGAAGAGGTAACAGGTCAGTCTGGTCATGTTCGTAAGTGTTTAAATCAAGTGAAGATTCAGTAGTGAAATCTTCACTTTTATGTTATATTTCATTCGGTGATTATATGAAGAAATTAATGTTTGATTGTGATGATACACTTTATGATTTATCTTGGCCATTTCGCAAATGCATGGAAGAATTTCTTCCCGATGTAGATGTGGATATGAATCAATTTTATGCGGATTATCGTAAGTTTGGAGACAGGATCTTTGACAAACTTCAACAAGGAAAGATTACGATTGATGAATCTGGTGTTTATCGTATCGAAAAAGCTTGTGAAAAGTATGGTATTGAATTTTCTCATTCAAAAGCTGTAGAGTTTCAGTCTCGCTATAAATATTATCAGCATCATATTGAAATGGATGCACCATTGATTGATTATTTCACGAATTGTGAAGATGAACTTGCGATTTTGACAAATGGAGAGGATGCGCATCAAAGAATGAAATTAGAAGTACTTCATGTCTTTGATTATTTTAAAGCCTCTCATGTCTTCACAAGTGGACAGTTGGGTGTCGCAAAACCGGATGTGAATGCCTTTAAAAAATGTATGGAAGCGATGCAGGAAGATATTACAGAATGGTATTATGTGGGGGATAACTACATCAATGATATGCAGGGTGCTAAAAGTGCAGGCATGAAGACGATTCATTTTAATCGTCATCATCAAGTAAGTGGTCCTTTGGCAGATCATGTCGTATATTCGGCTGAAGAATTGGTTGAATTCATTAAAAAAGACTAGATTGAACTAGCCTTGTTAAGAATGTCGTAATGGCATTCTTTTTTTCTACGATTCTTCCTCACCAATGATTTCATCCGACCATATTTCTTCTTGCTCTGTGGGTTCATTGTAATCTTCAAATCTCTCATTAAGTGTTTGTTTGTTCATATTTAAAGTATATATGAAATTAAGTCCGATTTAAATAGGAGGTTAAGTAGGCATAAAATCACATTTGTGGTAAAATAAATCTGTATGTTTTAATAAGGAGTAATTATGTTTATAACAACAATTCATTCTATTGATTCATTAGAAAAATTAAAAAGGGCGAAGGCCGATGCCGTAATCATTGGTGTTGAACATTATTCCATTCGTTCGTGTATTACGGTAAAAAAAGAGGATTTACAGCTTTGGAAGAAGAAGTGTAAAAAGCTTGGCCTAAAATTATATATCAACTTCTTAAGATTATGTATGGATGAAGATTTATCGGGTGTTCGTGAATACTTTTCTATTTTTAAAGAATTAGATGTGGATGGTATTTATTATGCGGATGAAGGTCTATATTATGAGGCAAAACAATTGGGGATTGAATCAAAATTGATTTATCAACCGGAGACATTGGTAGCTTCAAGCGCAGATGTGGATTTCTATATGTCTTTGGGGATTCAATCTGTATCTTTAGCACATGAGTTAAGTCTTGAAGAAGTAGTAAGTATTGGTACTCATAATCCGGATATAGAAATTTTAGTGCATGGCTATTTCTCAATTCTTTACTCAAGAAGACCTTTGGTCACTAACTATTTAGAAGCAGTGAATAAACCGGTATGTTCATTGCCATGTCATTATGATTTGATTGAACAAACTAGACAAGAGCGTATGCCAATTGTACAAGATGAAACGGGTACGCATATCTTTAGTGAAATGCCAATCAATTCATTACAGGAAATGTGGGATTTTACCGATGTAGGAATGCATCGATTCCGCATTGATTCTTTGTTCTTTGATGATGATTGGACGGTTGAAATCTTGGATTTATATGATTTGGCTTTACAAGGTATCAAAATTACGGATGATGAATCAAGTAATCGTTGGTATTTAGAAGAAACAATTAAGAAAAAGGAGGAGCAAGTAAATGAATAAAATTGAATTATTAGCTCCTGCTGGAAACTTAGAAAAAGCAAAGATTACGATTTTATATGGAGCGGATGCCGTATATATTGGTGGAAAACAATTTAGTTTGCGTTCTCGTGCTAGTAATTTTTCCATTGATGAGATCGCAGAATTAGTCAAATTTGCGAATGCACATAATAGTCATGTGCATGTAACTGTAAATATGCTTCCGCATGAGTCGGATCTTGATGGTATTGAAGAGTATTTAAAAACGTTGGATTCGATTGGTGTGCATGCGATTATTGTGGCAAGTCCATCCATTATGATGTTGGCTAAAAAGCTTGGTTGCAAGTTTGAAGTGCATGTATCTACGCAGCATTCTTCTACAAATTCAAGTGCTGTAAGATTTTGGAAAGAAAAGGGCATGGACCGTGTTGTTCTTGCTAGAGAATGTCAAATGGAGGATATTCGTTCGATTTGCGAAGAGAATATTCTTCCTATTGAAGTCTTTATTCATGGAGGTATGTGTATTTCTTTTTCAGGACGATGTGTATTGAGTAATCATATGACGCTTCGTGATGCAAACCGTGGTGGATGTGCACAAAGTTGTCGTTGGAAATATCATTTAATGGATGGTGATACGGAACTTAGTGATCCAACGAATTTATTTTCTATGTCTTCAAAGGATTTGCAGGCAGTGGATTATATTGAGAATTTCATCCATATGGGTGTAGCGTCTTTGAAAATTGAAGGGCGTATGAAAAGTGCTTATTATTTAGCTACGGTTGTTTCTAGCTATCGTATGTTGATTGATTATATTTATGAGCATGGGCATGCAGATGAAAAAATCATTGAGCGTGTAAAAAAGGAAATCGCAAAGGCAGAAAATCGACCGACAGGGCCGGGCTTCTATAATGGGCTTCCTGGATATAAGGTACAGTTGTATCAAGATCATGATGAAACGGTAACACAGGAATATGTAGCCATTGTACTAGATTATGACAAGGAAAGTCAGATGGCAACTTTACAGGTGAAGAATCATTTTATGCCAAATCAAGATTTAGAAATATTTGGTCCTCACATTCCAAGTACGATCGTACATGTTTCAGATGTATATGATAGTGACAAGAATGTATTAGAGGCTTGTAATAAGCCGATGCAGATCGTATATACGAAGTGGTCTGGGCCTATTGAAGTCGATGCAATGATTCGTAAGATTAGATAGTGGAAGAGGTAAGAAAAGATGAAATTAAGTCAGAGTTTCTTTTATACATTAAGAGAAAATGCGAAAGATGAAGATAGCGTATCAAGCAATTTATTGGTGCGTGCTGGAATGATCAAGAAATGTTCAAATGGAATTTATATGATCATGCCTATGGGAAAGAAGGTTCTTTCTAAAGTTGAAAATATTATTCGTGAAGAAATGGATGCGAAAGATGCGCAAGAGTTATTGATGCCTGCATTGATTCCAGAAGATGTATATGTACAATCGGGTCGTCGTGAAGCATTTGGCTCAAATATGTTTTCATTGAGTGATCGTTATAATAAGCGTTATGTGTTAGGTCCTACTCATGAAGAATTGTTTGCGGTCGCAAGTAGTATGGATGGAAAATCATATAAGGATTTCCCATATAACTTATATCAGATTCAAACGAAATATCGTGATGAAACTCGTCCTCGTTATGGGTTGATTCGTGTTCGTGAATTTATCATGAAGGATGCGTATACATTTGATGTAGATGAAGCTGGATTGGATGTAGCATATAATAAAATGTACGATGCATATTGCCGTATTATGGATCGTTTAGGATTGGAATATAAAATCGTTAAAGCGGATACGGGAGCTATGGGTGGTTTATTATCGGAAGAATATCAGGCTCTATCAAGTATTGGTGAAGATGTTGTTGTTGGCTGTGTTGGTTGTGACTATTCGAGCAACTTAGAAATCACAGAAGTTGTAGATACTATGCAAGATTCAACAGAAGAAGAACTTTCAATGGAAGTTGTGGATACGCCAAACGCAAAAACAATTGAAGAAGTGGCTGCTTTCTTTGGTAAGAAGGAAAGTGATTTTGTCAAAACATTACTATATAACGTAGATGGAAAAGTCATCGCGTTCTGTATTCCTGGTGATCGTGAATTGAATGAAACAAAGGCATTGAAGTTATTGGGTGCGAATGAAATGGAGCTTGCTAGCTTTGAACAAGTAGAACAAGTTACACATGCTCGTGTTGGTTTTGCAGGTCCAGTCGGTATTGATTGTCCAGTTTATATGGATCGTCAAATCAAGCATATGAAAAACTTCATTGTAGGGGCAAACCAATCGGATCGTCATATTAAGAATGTAAATTGTAAAGATTTTACACCTGTTGAAGTGGCAGATCTTTGTCAGGTAAAAGAAGGGGATATTTGTCCTAAGTGTGGTAAGAAATTAACTTTCCAACATGGTATTGAAGTTGGTAACTTATTTAAATTGGGTACGAAATATTCGAAGAGTATGAATCTTTACTATACAGATGCCAACAACCAATTACAGCCAGTTTGGATGGGAAGTTATGGTATTGGTCTAGAAAGATGTATGGCGGCCGTTGCTGATCAGCATCATGATGATTTTGGTATTAAATGGCCAGTGGAAATTGCACCATTTAGACTTGCGATTGTTCCAGTATCTTTAAAGGATGAAGAACAAGTTAAGATTGCCAATGATCTATATGAATATTGTAAAGAACATAAGTTCGATGTAATTTTAGATGATCGTAATGAGCGTCCAGGTGTTAAATTCAAAGATATGGAATTGATTGGTATTCCTTATCGTATTACGGTAGGTCGTGGTGTCAAAGAAGGAAAATTAGAGTGGACAGATCGTTATACAGGTGAAAAGAGTGAAATTGCGATTGAGGATGTTTATTCTGAAATCGAAAAAGTTTTCGCTATGTAAACGCTTGTGCTTGAGATATAAACAAAAAATTTAGTTTCACATTTACTTTCATAAGGTTTTCATGTATATTAGTCATAGTTAAAGGAGTGTAATTATGCAGAATAAAATTGAAATTTTTAACAATCAGGTTATTATCAACTACAATTTGGCGTACCCAAAGAGTCGTGAGGTTTTATTAAAGTCTCATACATTCGCAAAATTCGTTCAATATTTCATTGAATATCAGGAAACAGATAATGCGAATATGTATGCTTATTTGACAAAAAATGGTGAATTATCTTCTAAAGAAGCAGCCTATGATTTCTGTCATTTCTTACGTTTATTGTCAATCTTTACTTGTGAAGAATTAAAGGATGAATATTATCTTTCAGATAAAGATGCAACTTTAGATGTTATTGAAGAGATGTATCGTACTTGGCGTTCTTTACAACGTTTTGGATATATGAAGAGTGATAATTCAACGGATTTTGGTATTAATACATTAGTGGCATTTGACTCAGCTTCAAATGATTTATTCCTTCGTACATATCGTTTGTTTGAAGAAAAATTAATGGAAAGACCAAACTTAGTGTATCGTCAGGTTCAAGCTGGGACAAATGCATGTTTCTCTATTCATACTTTGGATAAAATATGGGCTGATGAATATGCAGCTTTACAAGATATTCCAATGATCGATACAGTTATGTTAAGAACTCCAATGATTTTGCATCCAAAATCAAGCAAACGTACAGGTATGTTTACTGAAATTGATACACAGCCTATGACATATTTCAATAAGGGAGAATCAAATTGGTTCTGTTATCCTTGCAAAGTTGGAGCTTTATTATGTTTCGTATACTTCAACTCAAAATATATGTCTAGTGCATTGAGTATGGCTAACTTATTTGAATTAGCTACAAAAGAAGAAAGTGCGCAAAAACCAGATTTAGTTGTTATTTTTGGTAACGATGATGGAAATGACGATACAAACTTCTATTATGATGAAGCCAATGATATTTGGGTAGGATGTATCAGTGATAATCCTCGTATCGAATACTTTGGATATTTAAAGAAAATGTGTTTAACATTACACAACTTGGCACAAATGAAAAAGGGATGGTTACCAATCCATGGTGCTTTCGTAAACATCTATTTAAAGGATGGAACAAAGAAAGGTATCATGTTGATGGGTGATAGTGGTGCCGGTAAATCTGAATCAATTGAAGCATTAAAAGCGGCTGCTGGCGATATGATTCGTGAAGTTGAAGTTGTGTTTGATGACATGGGAACAATTCACTTAGAAGATGGTGTTCCATATGGTCAGGGTACTGAAATTGGTGCCTTCATTCGTCTAGATGACTTGGATCCAGGTACTCCATATCGTGATATGGACCGTTCAATTTTCATGGCTCCAGAAAATCCAAACGCACGTATGATTCAGCCAGCGGCTCCATATCGTGTTGTTGTTCACAACCATAAAATTGACTTATTTGCATATGCAAACAACTACACAAATGAATTTGGTCTAAAGAAATTAACTGTTCAAGAAGTAAAAGATACTTGTAAGTTAGGTAAGCGTATGGCTTTGGGTACAACACAAGAAGTTGGTATTTCAACTACATATTTCGCAAACCCATTTGGTCCTATGCAAAAACAAGAACTTTGTGAACCAATCATTGACACAATGTTCCAGGCTCTAGAAGACAATGGAGTATTTGTTGGTGAAATCTACACGCACTTAGGATTTGATAAATCAAACCGTAAAGGTTTAAATATTGCAGCTCAGCAATTATTAGAATTTATCCAGAAAAAGGATTAACGCTTTATCTAAAGCGTTTTCTTTTTGTTTGGCATGAAAACGGCATAAAATAACTTCATTTTTTACCTTTTTTCTCTAATTTATCTATAAAATTTATCTATCAGAAAGAGGGAAAAAGGAAATGGCAGTCAAGAAAGACACAAAAACAGGTACGTGGTATTTTTATGGATCGTACAAGATGATGAACGGAAAGCAGAAGCAGTATAAGAAGCGTGGCTTTCCAAAAAAGAAGGATGCAGTAAAGGCAGAAATACTATTTAGAGCCGATATTAAGACTCCTTATAAAAATCTTACGCTGGAAGAACTATTTACTCTATATTCAGAATACACTGAGAAACGAATCAAAGATAATACTTACAACACTCAGACAAGAGTTTTGCAAAGATGGATTGATATTATCGGTAAAGATGTATTGATTAAAAAGATAACAACTAGTAATCTAGAGGATGCATTGGAATTAATGATTCGTAAGTCAAATTCTAATACTGCGGTCAACTACCTGAACAGATTAAATAAGATGTTTAGATATGCAGTTCAAAAAGGATATTTGGAAACCAATCCATGTGCTCCAGTAGAAGTTATCAAAAACCCAAACACAAAAAAGAACGAAATGAAGTATTGGACTTTGGATCAGTTCAATTTATTCATTCCATTTGTTACAAATCCTATGTACAATCTATTGTTTAAGAATCAGTTTTACAACGGAACAAGAATAGGAGAAGCACTCGCTTTAACTTGGGAAGATATAGATTTTGAGAACAAAACAATCACGATCAATAAGACATGGTCCAAAGATTTGCATCAGGTTACTACTCCAAAGACTAACAACAGTTACCGAACAATTACGATCCCAAGCTTCTTATGCGACAATTTCAAAGCCTATAAGGAATTGTTGGACGTTCCTGATAAGTCATTTATATTCGGTATAGATGTTCCAATATCGAACACGGCAGTCAGAACATATCTTTTAAGAGCTATTAAAGCAGCTAACCAAAACAATGAAGAACAAATACCTACTATTCGTATACATGATTTAAGACATTCGTGTGCTAGTTACATGATCGGCAATATGGTAAGAGATGGAAGCTCTAATTTTAGCTTGTATGATGTTGCAAAGCGCTTAGGAGACAATCTAAGCACTGTATTGAGTGTTTATGCTCATTGGCTACCTCAAGCAGATAAAGGAATTGTACAGATTGTGGATAAAGATAATGCACTAGATTAATTTCTAGTGTTTTTTTTGTTGCAAAAAGAAAAACACACATTTAAGTGCGTTCTTTGAAATTCATTATTATTCTACACTACTGAACTTGCAGATTAGCTTCCCAATAACTCTAAAGCACTCGTTAGTAACATCAATAATTATTGGATCGTATTTTGGATTTGCACTTTCCAATACAATCATTCCGTTGTTTAATTTTCTAAATGTTTTGCATACACAATCATTTCCATCATTGATACAGAAAGAGCCGATTTGTCCACTTTCCAACACGTTTGTTTTCTCAAATATTAATGTATCACCCTCGTTGATTCCTTTTCCAATCATGGAATCACCTTTTGCGATATTAGCAAAGTACTCTTTATTAGAATTTATATACCTATCTGGAACTGCTATATAGTCTTCGATATTATCATTTATGAACAAGCCTTTGCCACAACAAAGTGAGGAATACAGAGGTATAGAATTTTTTCTTGAATTTGAGTCAGGATAATAATTAGGATCGTCACCCCAACCAATCAAGTAGAATGGCGAAATTCCTGTAGCATCACCAATTGCATTTACAACATCGACAGGAACTTTAGTTGTTACTCCTTGAGAATATCTTTGTAAGGCTGATTTAGAAACTCCTGTTCTCTTTTCTAATTCAACAAATGAATATCCACTTTTTTCTATTGCTTTTTTAATTCTATCAGATACTACATTATTCATTAATATTCACCCCCTAAAGTATTATCTGCTAAATATATTATATTTGTAATATCCCAATTTAGCAATGACATAATAATAAAATATAAGCAACTATCCCAAAAAAGGGTTGACGTTTTCTATAAATGTGATATATTGTAGATGACCCGAAAAAGGGATGAAAGAGGTGAGAATTTATGGACAGAGGACTTTATAAAATGATGCTTGAAAGAAATAATATGTCACAAAGAGAGTTAGCAGAAAAGCTTGGAATCAGTAAAAACTCACTCTCTTTAAAAGTAACTGGCAAATGTAGACTTTATACTGATGAAGCTACTAAAATGTGCGAAATTTTGCATATAGATAAAGATGAAGACAGAGCAAAAATTTTTTTAAGATAAACATCCCTAAATAGGGATATAAAAAGAAAGGATGGTCACAATGAAAAAATCAGATGCAAAAGAAATTGCAAGAGATATTCTACAGGAAGCGATTGGAGAAGCTTATTACAAATTGGATACAGATAAATATTCTGATGATGAGCAAGATTTGATAATGGAATATTTAGAAAAAGAAGCTGAACGATTGGTGAAGCTAATTGATAGAGAATACATCACGTATTAAGTAGAAAACAGAAAGGGGCGGTAAACATGAACTCAGTTGATTTAATTCGAGAATCTGAAGAAATTGGAAACAAGATTTTAGAAATTATGCAAAAAAGCGGATGTAGTTTCGAAGATTTAGAAAAAGTTTCGACAATGCTTACACACGTTTATTTATGCGGTTTTGAAGTTGGAAAGAGATGTGTTGTGAAATGAAAGTTCTTCTTGGGTACAAAGACATCATGGAACTAGGCTTCTCAAAGAAAACTGCATATAAGATGCTTAATCTTATTTGTGAATCTGAGGACTATAAAAAGTCCAATTTAGCAAAGGTTATTGATTCGAAGAAAGTTCCAACAAAACTATTCGTAAAGATGTTTCCTGAATTTAAAGAAGTAGTGGGGTGTGGGAAATGATGGATGTAGATGATTTAAGGGTTATTCAAGATAACCGATTTATTGATGAAGATGAAGAAGAGGAGGAGGAAGAACAAGATGAGTACAGTTATGAAGACTACTGCTACGACTTCTGCAAAGCAGAACGTGACGAAGAAGCCTACTTCTAGATCAACCGCAAAGAAAAAAGCAGTTGAATTAGGTGATTGCATCACGCTTCCTTCTTTTGCTAACAACTCTTACGAAACACATTATGCAACTAAAGTTAGAAGCATGAAGCAGACAAGCATGGTAAACGGAATGGCTAAATTCAATTATATATGTTCAATTGTTTTATTCGCACTAGCTATCGCATTTACAGTTTTCGCAAACTGGTACATTAGAGGTTTGTGAGATGACACAAACAGAAAGAGTTATCAAGCACCTAAAGGAATATGGTTCTATCACTCCTTTAGAAGCAATTAAAGAGTATGGAATCACTCGTTTAGGTGCTCGTATTTGGGATTTAAGAGATTTGGGATATGACATTGAAACTCAAACGGAAACTTCAAAAAATCGGTTTGGAGATAAAACATCATATGCCAAGTACGTATTAAAAGGAGGGGTAAAAAATGAATCTGTATCAAGACACTGATAAATACACTGTCGAAAAGTACGTAAGCCATGAAGAATGGCTGAAAAAGCGTGGTCGTGGTATTGGTGGTTCGGATGCAGCGTGTTTCATGGATTTGAATCCATGGAAAACATTGAATCAGTTATGGCATGACAAGAAGTTTGGATCACATCAAATTTCAAATGATGCTATCGAGTATGGAAACACCGCAGAACCTTGTTTAAGGACATTGTTCCAAGCTAAGCATCCAGAGTTGGATGTGCAATACGTGGACAACGTTACATTGGTTTCTAAAGAGCATGAGTTCTTGAGATACAGTCCTGATGGATTGATTTACAACAAAGAAACAGGAGAAAGAGGAATTCTAGAAATCAAAACATCTAAGATAATCAATTCTCAGAGTTTGCAGAAATGGGGAAGTAAGGGAAACGAAACAGTTCCCGATAACTATTATTGCCAAACACTAGAAGGATTGATTGTTACGGACTTTGATTTCGTGATCTACTGTGCAGAACTAAGATTTGCAGATGGTGATGCACGAATTATTGAGCGTTCATATCGTAAAGAAGAAGCACTAGATAGTATGAACGATCTAAAAGAAAACATGATAGAAAAATGGGATACGTACTTTGTTAATGACATAGAACCACCTATCACATTGTCTATATAAAAAATGGAGGATGAAAAACATGGAATTTAATTTAGAAGTTAGGGCACAGGAAGGAAAGGTTTATACCAATGCATCGGATTTATTACCTGCAATTCAAGAAAAGTTAAAAGCCTACGATTACATTGTAGACGAAAACAACTACAAACAAGCTAAAACAGATAGAGCTGCTTTAAATAACTTAGTTAAGGTTGTATCTGATAAGCGTAAGCAAGTTGAGAATGAAGCATTCTCTCAATGGCTACAAGATAAAAAAGACATCATGGCAGTTGAAAAAACTATCAAAGCTGCTTCAGATAAATTGGGTGCTGGAATCAATGATGTTGATAACGCAGAAAAAGAATTAAAGAAAAATCAAATCAAAGAACTATGGACAAACATGACGAATGATAAATATCCATTCGATCTTGTATTTGAGGAAAGATATTTGAACAAAACCGTTAAGAACAAAGAAATTGAAGAATCGTTGAATAACAAGTTCTTGAAAGCCGAAGAACAATTATCTTTTATCGAAGCTTCTTTACCTGATGATGAACTACAGGCAGAACAAGTAATCCAATTGTTCTGTAAGACATTGGATTTATCTAAAGCAACAGAACGTATCAATGAAATCAAGGAAGCCAAAGCAAAACTTCAAGCTAAGGTGGATGCTCAGATTGAAAAATCTAAACAAGCACAAGCTATGAATCAAGCAGCAGTTCCTCAGAACAATGTTCAGAGCAATGTAGAAGCTCAAGTTCAATCAAGTGGAAGAAGATATTGTGTATTCCGTTTTGAAGGCCCTAGGGAAGAACTACAAGCATTTAATCCAATTTTAAATGCATTTATTAAAGAACACGATGTGAAAGTAACAATTTTAGAAAAGGGAGAGTGTTAACATGCTACAAAACAACATCACAAAGAAACCTCAGACAACATTTGCAACTTATGTAAAATCTGATGCAGTACTTGCAAATATTTCAAAAACTTTAGGCAGTGCAACGAGAGGTAAAAAATTCGTGGCATCTATCATTAGTGCAGTAAATACAAATAAACAATTACAGAAATGTGACTTTGCAACAATCGTTAGTGCAGGTATCGTAGGAGATTCGTTAAACTTATCTCCTAGTCCTCAATTAGGGCATTACTATATGGTTCCGTTTAATGACACTAAAAACAATCGTACAGTTGCTACATTCCAGTTGGGTTATAAAGGATATCTTCAATTAGCTATTCGTTCAGGTCAATACAAGAAAATCAATGTTGTTGCCGTCAAAGAGGGCGAATTACTTAGCTATAACCCATTTACAGAAGACATTGAAGTAAGAGCTATTACTGATCCATTAGAACGTGAGAAAGCTCCTACAATTGGATATTACGGAATGTTTGAATTGACTAATGGTTTTACTAAATCAATGTACTGGTCAAAAGAAACAATGGAAGAACACGCTCAGAAATACTCAAAAGGGTATGCAGCACATAAAGGATATACATTTTGGGAAAAAGATTTTGACGGAATGGCTTTCAAAACCATCTTACGTCAATTGATTTCTAAATGGGGAATCATGAGTATTGAAATGCAAACTGCAATTGAAACGGATATGTCATTTAAAGATGATGTAAGTTCTCAACCTGTTTATTTCGATAACGAAGAAACTCAACAGATTGAACAAACTCAAGTATATCAAGAACCAACATATCAGGAACAATCCGAAGGTGTAAGTCTTGTATAAATCAAAACGTAGCCAAGCTACAGATATTCCTAAATCAGTTAAAGACACTGTATGGGAAAGAGATGGGAGAATGTGTATATTTTGCGGTTCTCCCTTCGCATTCCCTGAAGCACATCTTATTCCTAGATCAAGAGGGGGACTTGGCACAGAAAAAAACATCATTACAGTGTGTAGAAGGTGTCACAATCTTTTAGATCAGAGTGCTAAAAGAGAAAAAATGTTAGGCATTGCCAAACGATATTTAGAACGTATCTATGGAAATATTGATAAATCAGAGGTGAAATATGCTAAGTCAAAATGAATTATTGTATAAATACAACCCATTTAAAGTTAAACATTGGAAAGACGAAGAAATCCAAGAACAACTTTCAATCTTAGTTGATGCTTATATCTCTGATGCAGAAACAGTAATGGAAATGGCATTAAACGTTGAAAACCTCGCAAATCAAATGTTTCTGATTGGTGAAATGATAGCTAGATTACAAGAAAGCTCAAACATTCTTAAAGCGGACATTGAAAATAAAATGAATCAAGCTATCTATGTCGAAAGAAGTACTTGGGAACGTGACCATGATGGGAAAGCACCTAGCATTAAATATTTTGAAGCTTTAGCAGGTCAAAAAGTAGCTGAGGAAAGAACTAAGTTTGCTAAATATGATTCAGATTTAAAGCGTTTCAAAACTGCATATGAAAGTATTGAAGCAAAGATGAATTCAGAAAAGAAAAAGATGGATGCTACTAAGTTTGAGATTGGAGGTGCGTAATATGGCTTTCATTGGTATTGATCCAGGAAATATAGAAAGTGCATATGTGGTTGTTACAGACGATTTAAGTGAAGTCCTAGAAAAAGGAAAAGTTGAGAATCTTGAATTGATGAGATTACTTACTCGTTTCAAGCTTACATACGATATTCGTTATGTAGCTATTGAAATGATTGCCTCATACGGGATGCCAGTTGGTGCATCTGTATTTGATACGTGTGTGTGGATAGGGCGATTTAAAGAGCATTGTTTGAAACTTTTGTGGGAAGTGGAATTTGTATATAGGAAAGAAGAAAAAATGTTTCTATGCAACTCTATGAAGGCGAAAGACAGTAATATCACTCAAGCTCTGATTGATTTGTTCGCTAAAGATACTCCCAACAAAGGAAAAGGAACAAAGAAAGAGCCTGGATATTTCTACGGATTCAAGAAAGACGTATGGCAAGCGTTTGCGGTCGCTTATGTATTCCATACTAAATATATCGGAACTGAATGTTAGTTAGGAGGTGTGATGAATGGAAGAACAACAAAAAGCGTATTATGCGATTATTCCAGCAAACGTAAGATACGATAAAGATTTAGCTCCAAACGCAAAATTGTTATATGGAGAAATCACTGCATTATGCAACGAAAAAGGATATTGTTGGGCATCTAATCAATATTTCGCAGAACTTTATCATGTATCAGATAGAACGATTAAAAAATGGGTTAGCCAATTAGTTGATAAAGGGTACATTGTACGAATGGTTAACTATAAAGAAGGAACGAAAGAAATTGAGCATAGAAAGTTGTTTATAGGTGGTGAAAATAAATTCACCACCCCAGGAAAAAATGTTCACTACCCCCAGGAAAATAAATTCACCACCCCTGGTGAAGAAAAGTTCCCAGTTAATAATAAAGATATTAATAATACATTTAATAATAAAAAAGATGTATATACACACAAATACAAATACGGAGAATATCAGCACGTTTTACTAACTGATAAAGAACACACACACTTGGTTGAATTATATGGATCATCTTTGGATGAACATATAAAGATTCTTGATGAATACATTGAAACGAGTGGAAAGAGTTACAATAACCATTCACTTGTGCTTCAGAAATGGGTGCATGATGAATGGACAAAAAGAAATAAAAACAATCCTGTCAAACTCGATTCTAAATTCTATGTACAAGAAAACAATCAATCCGATGAAGATTTGATGAAAGAATTTAACAGGGTGAGAAGGGAAATATTAAGAGCATAGAAAGGTGATTAAATGATTAATTGGATTTGTGGGTTTATGTGGGGAAGTGCTGCAACACTTCTTCTATATAGCCTATTTGTTGGAAAAAGAATTCAGGAAGAACAAGATAAGGCTTGTAAATGTATCTACAAATATGAGGAATACAGGCGAAAGATTAGAACACTGGCAAATGAAAACAAAAGTCTAGTGTATCAAGTTAGAGAACTAGAGAAGAAGTTTGAATTGAGTAATTACACGGGTGATTACAGTGGTGATTACTTAGGCTTCGAGGAGACGAAATAAACAGGAGGGGCAAAAGTGCAATATTACATGCTGGAAAAAAGAGATATATCAAATGTACGTGGAATCGTAGATGCCAAAGATGTTATGAGAGAATTGGACATTACAAACGCTCAGTTCACTAAAATGGTACGAAACGAGGAAGCCTATAAAGGATGTATTCTCGTTCCGATTGACTTGGGCGAAGATAAAAGAAAGCCTACAAGTGAAGATGACGAGCAATTCCAACTAATCGGTGAAAGTAAAACAGGAATCAGATATTACATCACAAGTTATTTAAGAGTTGTTTCCGTTGATCTAAAAGGAAATCAAAAAGAAATGAAGGCTAAAAAGGAAACGGACTCAATATACAGAGTTGCAGTGAACTTTAAAGAAGGCAGAAGATACTTGAATGTACTGTTTGAAGCTTACAAAGCTTTCGTTGGGGAAATAGAAAAGAACGATTCTGTTGTTTGGGATGGTGAAATGAAAATCGAAAACCTAAGAGTTATCAAATTAGCTCAGACTCAAGGATTGAGAAACAAGAAGAAAGTAAGAATAGGCGATACAGTCTATAGCTCAATTTCAGAGTGTGCTAGAAAGAATTTCATTTCTAGATCACATATGTATCAGATGATAGAAGGAATCAGACCTAATTCAATAGGTGTTGAATTTGTTTAGATAAGGAGTTGAAAAGAAATGAACAGAGTGATTTTATCAGGTGAAATCGGTAGCGATATTGTTTTAAAGAAAACTGCTGCAGGACAAAGCCTTTGCAACTTCTCAATTGAAGTTAAAGAAAAAGGGAAGGACGGACAAGAACGTAAATATTTCTTCGATTGTACTGCCTGGGGAGAAAATGCAGAACATATTAATCAATATGGATTTAGAGGACAACACATTGCAGTTGACGGAAAGCTTCAAAAAAGCTCATACACGAACAAAGAGAATCAGAAAGTGTATAAGACTAGCGTGTATGTTATGGACGTAGAATTGGCTTTAAACAATGCGACAATGCCACAAACACAAGCATATCAGAATCAAGCAAATCAGAATCAAGTGAATCAATTTAACCAACCGCAAACAGTACCATTTACAAATCAAGTAAATTACCAATCATATCCTAATAATGATGATTTGGGCGAAGGGATGCCATTCTAAATGATTGCCAAAAGATATGATGACGAGGTAATGCTTGGTGTTGAAAGATGTGATGACGGAAAATATAAATACTGTACAACGGATGGGAAATTAGCTTTTAAGAAGCCTGGCAAAGATTTTCTAGGGGTAACAAAGCAAAACTACAAGAATGTGTATGTTATCAAGGGAGAGCTATACATTGGAGAATATGTTGATAAATAACGTTTACGGAAGATTTGCTTCGTTCTTCAAAAACCACGAATTAAAAGAAGCGGATAAGTATATAAAGCGAGTGTTTCCAAATGCTGAGTTTTATATAGATTACGAGCACGCATTAGTTTTTGAAAGAATAGTCGAAGATGAAAAAATTGATCTTGATTATCATACAGTGATAAACGGAGTTGCTTATGATGGGACGTTCACAAGCAATTATAACGAGCTAGTTAAATGTTTTGATGAATCCAAAGTATTTACGTGCAATGGTAAAAAGTATGAACAAGAAACATTGTTTTAAGGAGGACCAAATGAGTGAACACCAAAATCGAGTGAAGATTGAATTATTCAATGATCACTTTGAAAATGCTAAAAGATATCAAATCCCACGTGCCCAACTAATCATCGCAGATATTCCATATAACATTGGAAAAAATGCATATGGATCTAGAAGTGATTGGTACGTGGGGGGGGACAATAAAAACGGAGAATCAAAGAAGGCTAATAGTGAATTCTTTGATACTGATAAAGATTTTAAAATATACAACTTCTTCAATTTTTGTACTCGATTATTAAAGAAAGAACCTAAAGAAAAGGGACAAGCTCCATGCATGATTATTTTCTGCAGCTGGCAACAATTGAATGAAATCACAGAATATTCAAAGCAATTTGGCTTTAACCATACGCAGCCGTTATTCTTTGTGAAAAAATCATCGTCGCAGGTGTTGAAGGCAAACATGCGAATTGTTGGAGCTACTGAATGTGCTTTAGTGTTGTGGCGTGATAAATTACCAAAATTTAGAAATGGTAGACAAATCGGAGAAGATGGAAAGCCAATTAAAGGCACTGGAAAAATGATTAAGGATTGGTTTGAATTTGAGCGTGATGGCAAAGAAATACCGAAGATCCATCCAACGCAAAAGCCAGTAAATCTGTTGAAACAGTTGATTGAGATTTATACAGATGAAGGAGATGTAGTTATTGACCCAGTAGCTGGCAGTTGTTCAACACTTAGAGCTTGTGCTGAATTAAAAAGAAGTTGTTATGGATTTGAAATTAAAAAGAGCTTTTATAACGAAGCAAAAGAAAAGATGTTGTCCAACGTAGAAACACAATTGTTCTAAAGGAGTATAAACAATGAGCAAATGTAATAAATGTAAATATGAATATTCATCTAAATTGGATGAACCATGTAAATACTGCAGGGAGCGAATGGGCGGAGTAAGTTTAGCTTATCAAATGTCAGAAGATAAATTCGAGCCAAAAAAAGAGCAACCAACAACTGAATATAAAGGATGTGATGGATGTTATTACGAATGGTTAGGTGAATCAGACGCTCCTTGTTGTGAATGCAAACATCGCTTTGAGCCTGGAACAATGGCACGTTTAAAAGCAAAAGATTGTTTCAAGCCAAAAGAAGAAATTGCAAATGATGAAATCGACATGGTAAATCATCCTCAACATTATCAACATGGAATAGAGCCGATTGAATACATTGAATCACACGACCTTAATTTTAATTTAGGAAATGTAATCAAATATGTATCACGTGCTCCGTTTAAAGGCACTGAATTACAAGATTTGAAAAAAGCTAAATGGTATTTAGAAAGAGAGATTAAGAAATATGACAAATAATAAGTACCCACCAAGAGCAATATTAATAAACTGCGTTAGAGGTTCTGATGTTTATGAAATCGATGAAAGACTTGAACATCTTCGTTCAAGTATGCGCAAAGGCATTCAATCTGCTTGCCAAGATGAAAACATAAAATTTGCTTTATCTGTAATGTTAGATGATCTTGTCTGTACGGCAGTATCACTAGGTATTATGACCGCTACAAAAGGTTTAAATGATAGTAATAAGTAAAAGGAGAAACAAATGACAATTAAAGATATTGAATTATTCAAAGAAGTTATTGAGCAACTAGAATATGTGAAAACAGGAGAGTTTAAATGATTAAATTAATTTTATGCCATTTAATTGGGGATTATGTATTACAGTGTGATTTTATTGCAAAGTCAAAAGGAGATAATTTGTATCATATGTTCGTACATTGTGCATTGTATTGTGTTCCGTTTTATTTCCTGTTTGGTATTTCGTTAAAGTTGCTATTTGTATTTGCAACTCATGTGATTATTGATTTGTTAAAAGCAAGATATAAGAAGATTGATTATAAAACAGACCAAATCTTGCACTATATTGTACTCATGATTTTATGGCTAGTTTAAAGGAGAAATAAAATGATTAATTTAAAGAATGGATACGGAATTACATCCGATGGAAAAAGCTATACGCTAATTCAATATGCAATTCAAACTAGCAAAAATGGTGAAGTAAAGGAAATTCAGAAATCAATTTCCTTTCACTCTACATTAGAAGGAGCTTTACAAGGTTATTCAAACTGTAGAATGGCAGATTTAGTTAGCGACTATGATATGGATTTAAAATTCGTTAAAGAAGCTATAGACGATTTAAAAAGGGAGATAAAGGCGTATGAATAAAAAATACGAATACAACGGAAATATTTATTGTGAAGATGATTTATCACAAGAAATATACAACTATGGTGGAGATTTAGATGATTTATTTTTTGATTTGTTGAGAAATAAAGATATTGAAGAAACTACTTATTATCACGCTAAAGACGCTTGTAGTTCTGATGAATGTTATGAGGATTACAAAGAATTAATTAAAGAAGAATATGAAAAGTTAGGAATTGAGGTGTTACAAGGCTATGAATAAATACCAAGAAGCGTTAGACAGAATTGTGAGCACAATCATAGAAGAAGAAGCAGACGGATATTGGGAACCGAGAACCGCAGGAGATTTCTGTTGGGAATCAAGAAATATTTTGCAAGAATTAGTTGATAAAGCAGATTCATTTGAGTGGATTCCTGTTTCTGAAAGACTTCCAGAGGAGCACGATAGCATATTCGCTCATTGGCATGGAACAGATAAATGGGAAAGGGAATATTGGAGAACAACATCAAATATAGTGATTGTAACTGTTGAATTTAAGAACGGTAATAGAGTTGTTAAAACATCATATACGCATGATGGAGAGTGGTATGACGAGAAAAGAAACAACAACCTTAAAGTTATAGCATGGATGCCGTTACCTAAGGCATATATGGAGAAAGATAATGAAACAAGATGAAATGACAATTTGTGAGTGTATCGAATATTTAGATTCAATGGTGGGCGATGATAAGGATGTTAAAGATTGCCTAGATTACATTGAACGTAAAGCGAAAGCTATGGATAAAAGATTGAGAGAATATAAATACATTTTTGAAGAAGAACATCCATTAGATGGTAATTCATTCGATTTCTTATATTTTAAGATGTATTCAAACAGTACTTTAAAAAGAATGACAAAAGATTGGCTAATCGAATATATCAATGTTCTTTATATCAATTGGAAGGGCACGGATAACACGTATGAACGTGTTAGTAGACTTGCTAAACAATTGTATGAAAAAGCAAAATTTTATAAAGAAGCTAAGGAAAAATTAGAACATGAAAATAAGTGCTAAAGGAATGTTTAAAAGATTAGGCTATGAAAGAGAAAGAATACTAAATGAACGTTTTATTTTGTATAGAAAGCCTAGAGGAACTGGTTTATGTCAAATACAGTTTGATTTAAAAGAAAAAACTTATGAAGCACATTATTTTGATTTAAAAGGATGTCATCCACATATTTTAAGCATCAAAGAAATATTAGCTATTCAAAAGCAAATAGATGAATTAGGAGGTGAATTTAAATGGCAACAAAAGAAGAATATAAAGATGCAATAATGAGAATGTACGATTTTTGTATAGCATCAAACCATCCTGCGCACATAAAAGAACAATTTACTCAAGATTTGGACTTTTTAGCTAAACTAGCGGAAGAGCATTTTGAAGAAAAAGCAGAAACTAATTATGAGCATTACAAAGATGAAATCATAGAAGTTTCCGGCTACTGTTTTGCACTAGTCGATGGAAAGCCTCATCAATGCAGTGGTGTTGGTTGTTGTAATTGTGGATTTAGTACAGGACATGGATGCAACGAAAAGATTAAAGAATGGCTAAAAAGTCCATACAAAAAGCCAACATACAAATTGAGCCAGTTTGAATATGATTTATTACAAAGCTATTCAGATATATACAGTTTTAATGCATTTAATTCTTTAAGCGGGATGAAGGAAAAAGGATATTTTAAAGGCATTGATGATAATAAAAAAATTGGAGATATTTTAGACAATTGCGAGGTTATAAAATAATGAGTGGTGGAAGTTATAACTATATGTATTGCAGAATCGAAGATGAATATGTTGGAAGAATGTTTGATTCACAATTAGATAATATGATGAAAGATTTAGTTGATTTGCTACACGATTTAGAATGGTGGCAGTCTTGTGATTATAGTGAAAAGACTTACCGAGAATCTGTTGTTAAATTCAAAAAGAAATGGTTCAAACAAACGAAGATTGATGTGCAAAAGCAAATCGAATCAAAGTTTGAGCAAACAAAAGATGAGCTGCTAAAAGAGTTTGAGTATTTAAAGGATGTGAAATGATGAAAGTTTTTTTAGTCGAAAATATAAATGACATTCATGATGAATTTGTAAGAGAAGCATGTGCTCGTTTAGATAGAAAGATATGGGATCTGATAGGGTTTAGTACCAGATTTATTTCTATGGAATCATGCTTAGAACAAATTACGAATTACATCGTCAAATTAGAACGTGAGAATTTTGGGCTAAAAGAGTATAAGAAACACCAAGAAAAAGCGAACGAGAGAAGATATCGTAGTGGGGAAGAGGAGCTGGCACAGAGGGTCAGTTGTCGCAAAGAAGAAGTAGGTGGGCAAAATGAACAAATTAAAAGTAAATCAAATGTTGAATGATTTGAAGTCGGCAAACTATTGCTGCCATCGAATTATTGAATTGAACGAGGAACTAGAGGTTCTGAATCATAAAATGCTAGGACTTAGCCATAATCCAATTAGGTTGACAAAGGAGCAGGAGAAATCAAATGCTCCTATGCCGACCTTTCATGGTAGTTATACAAGTCCTTTAGGGATGATGGAAGAAGAAACTTTAAAAGTGGAAGAAATAAACTATTATCGTAGGCGGTTAAATGAATGCAGAGCAATCGAACTTTTATCTTTGCGAGACCAGAATATTTTGTTTGATCTATACTTCTGGAATATGAATACATATGATGTAGCCGATAAATATGGATATTCTAGAAAAGGGTTATGGAAACATATAAGAAATGAGATACACAGTTTAGTGTAAAAAAGTTAACCCATACAAAGTTAAAATAATAACTTTAAAAAGTTGACATATTAATTTTTTATGAGATAATATCTATGGACATTAGAGAAATGATAGGAGGACTGCTTTATGCTTACAGCGTTTGGGAAGGAAGTCAGAAAAATTCGTTTAGATCGAGGAGAACTATTAAAAACAATGGCGGATAGTTTAGGTGTGAAATCATCGTATTTATCTGCGATTGAGCATGGAAAAAAAGCAATTCCAAAATCTTTTATTAGTTCATTAACTTCTTTATACAGTCTTTCACAGAATGAGATAGAAAATCTGGAAAAAGCAGCGGATTTATCTAAACAGAACGTGAATATAAATCTGATTGGGAAAGATGCTGATTTAGCGGGCTTAGCCAATGCTTTTGCTCGAAAGTTTGATTCATTATCAGAGAATCAAATCAAAGCTATTGAAAAAGTATTAAAGGAGGATTAGTTGCTTATGAGTACAATGTGCCAGGCGGATGGTTTGTCAAGAAATGAGATTCGATTAATTGCTAAAAGACTTAGAAAAATTTTCAATATTAAGGGATATTGTTTTCCGATAGTTAAGTTTCTTGATGTTGTGTTGCCAACAATTGATGAAGAATTTTCTCTGAGTATTGTTGAGCCAGATGAAATCACACCTGGACATTACGCTATAACATATCCTGATACTCATGAGATGGTAGTGCGGTCAGACGTTTACGAAAAAGCAATTAATGGAGACGGGAGATCTAGATTCACGTTAGCGCATGAATTGTTTCATTACCTTTTCCATACGGCGAATCACATTCGTTTTGCAAGAGCAAACGAAGAAATTCCGTTCTATATAAACCCGGAATGGCAAGCAAATACATTTGCAGCTGAGCTTTTAGTTCCTATGGATTTAGTAAAAAATATGGGTGCAAATGATATCGTGAAAAATTGTAAAGTATCTTGGCAATGTGCAAAGATACAAGTTGAAAATTTTAAAAAATAGACTATATTGAATGTTCAGCTTTTTTTGAACATTGAATATAAAAAAAGAATCAAGCTGCAACTTGATTCTAAAATCTTGAGATGAGCACACAAAATGCGGCTAAACTCTTCAATAGATCAATTGAATTGTATCATTTTGCGACGCTCCTTTCAAGATTGTGAAAGGAGGAATGTAATATGAAGCAACAAAAAGTTATTTTTTGTACTCACTTTACACGTGATGGCGTAACGTATTACGCAAAAGATTACGGTAAGAAAGCTTTTAGATTTTATGTTGATCCGAAATCAAACAAGATTAACTATACAATCTAATTAGAATAATATTATATATAAAGAATAAGTCCATATATAGCCGGTAAATGGGCTTTTATTATATTGGTGCACACTGTGTACCTGAATAAGTGGTAAACTAATATTATAAGAAATTATGTCAAGACAGAGGTCTTGGCTTTTTTTATGCAAGAAAGGAGGTGTTCCATGCCAGGAAGAGAATTGACAATAAAGAAATACAATCTAGATTTATATGATCCATATGAAATAGACGGTCCATTTGAGATGCCTGTTATTAAAAAGACACTTCATATTCCTAATGAGTTAATTGGATTCAATGAAGCAATTTCTTCAAAGAATTATCAATCTGGAATTCATATGTTTATTGATGATTATCAGTTTGAACGCATTTGGAACACTCCTGAACGATATGTGAATGTCTTAAAACAGTATGACTGTGTTCTTACACCAGATTTTTCTCTATATATGGATATGCCTAGAGCTATGAAAGTATGGAATATCTATAGAAGTAGATTAATTGGACATTATCTTCAGAGTCAAGGAATATGTGTGATTCCAAAAGTTTCCTGGGCAGAAAGAGAAACATACACATTCTGTTTTGATGGTATCGAACCAGGAGGAGTTGTAGCAATTTCAACTATTGGATGTATCAAGGATGAATATGCAAGATCCATTTGGAAAGATGGTGTAGATTACATGATCGATAAACTTAAGCCTACTGCAATTCTAATTTATGGCCAATCTATTGAACATGATTTCAAAGGTATAAAAGTTATTTATTATAAAAACAAAGTCGTAGAGAGGGCAAGAAAACATGGGCGGTAGAGGAGCAAGTAGTGGTGTCAGTGACAGTGGAAAACCTTATGGGAGTGAATACAATACGGTTTATCAAAGTGGTAATATTAAATTTGTGAAGCAAGTCAATGCTAGTAATGCAAAAGCTCCAATGGAAACAATGACCAGAGGGCGAGTATATGCCACAGTAAATGATAAAGATGAAATTTCATCAATTTCTTATTATGACAATTCAAATAAACGTACAAAACAGATTGATTTAACACATGATCATCAAAATATGAAGCCACATACTCATCATGGCTATTATCATTCTGAACGTGACGGGAAAAAAGGTGCCACAAACTTGACTGCAGAGGAAAGGAAAATGGTTGACCGTGTAAAACGCTTATGGTTAAATAAAAATAAGAAAAGGTAGTCGTATAGGGGTGATTACACTTTGATGTATGCATATCACAAAACGATATGCACTGAGGAAACCTCCGTTCGAATCGGAGCGCCTTTTCGATTTGTTAAAAAATATCAATTTAAATTTTAAATGCTATCTAAGCATCTTGTTAATTCAAGGTGCTTTTTTTATACATGAATAAGGAGGAAATTTACTTATGGGTGGAAGAGGACAATATGTAAATCGGGGGGGACAGTTGGTTTAACTGTTACCACAGGAGATGGAACTGTATTTGAGTATAGGCAAAAAGGGAAGAAAGTATTTTCTTTTTCTGGGGCATCATTTGCTGATAGTGGAAGCAGGGAAATTCCTAGGACCTTATCCGATATAGCTTCTAGGGCAAAATCTATGGGTTATAAAGTACAAAAGCTTACAAGCCGAGATTTAGCTAATAAAGATTCAGAACAACGTCGTCGAAAAAGACAAATAGCAAAAGAAGTAGATCAATTGTGGGTAAGAGGAGCTGGCTCACCAAGAAAAGGATGGAAAGGGCATTAAGACAGATATTTAATTTCAAAATAATGAAAGGAGGAATTCTATGGCTAAGTTGACAGAAAAGCAGAAATTATTTGTAGACGAGTATTTGATTGATCTGAATGCGACAAGGGCATATAAAGTTGCATATCCACATGTAAAAACAGATGGTGCTGCAAGGGCATGTGCTTCAAAATTGCTAACAAAAGCTAACATCAAAGCTTATACCGATGAACAACTCGAAAAAGTCAGTTCGGGAAAGATAGCAGATGTTCAAGAAGTCATGGAATACCTCACAAAAGTAATGCGACGAGAAATGAAGGAATCTGTTGTTGTAACGTTGACAAAAGAACATTCAGAGTATGTAGATACAGGAGATGGAAAGCCGAGAAAGAAAACAGTCAAAGAAGAGGTGCCTCAAATCGTTGAGATTCCTGCAAAGCTTTCTGATGCAAATAAAGCTGCGGAATTACTTGGGAAAAGATATTCACTGTTTACAGACAAAGTTCAAACAGAAATCGTAGTCCCTAAGTTTGAAGGAGAGGATGAGCTTGAAGACTAAATCTATCAAGTTGCCTAAAATAGTAGGAAAAGGATATAAATCCTATTGGAACTTCAGAGGACGTTATGCTGCATGCAAAGGTTCTCGTGCTTCTAAGAAGTCAAAAACAACTGCATTACGCATCATCTACAACATGATGAAGTATGATAAGTCGAATACATTAGTTGTGCGTAAGACTTATCGAACGCTTAAAGATTCGTGCTTCACGGATTTAAAATGGGCAACAAGAAGATTAGAGGTTGAACACTTATGGGAATTTAAGTATTCACCTTTAGAAGCAACATATCTTCCAACTGGGCAAAAGATTCTCTTTAGAGGGCTTGATGATCCGTTAAAAATAACATCCATTACTGTAGATTACGGGTTTCTATGTTGGGTATGGCTCGAAGAAGCTTATGAAATAACGAGCGAAAAAGACTTTGATACATTGGATGAGTCGATTCGCGGTGAGTTACCACCTTATCTTTGGAAGCAATGGATGATTACATTCAACCCATGGAATGAACATCACTGGCTTAAAAAAAGATTCTTTGATGTTAAGAACGACCCTGATATACTAGCCATCACAACCAATTATAAGTGTAATGAATGGCTAGATGAAGCCGATTTAAGATTGTTCGATAACATGAAGGAGAAAAATCCTAGGCGATATCAAGTTGCTGGATTAGGAAATTGGGGTATTGTTGATGGATTGGTTTATGAGAATTGGAAAGAAGAAGAATTTACACTAGATCAAGTCATCAACTGTGATTCTGTAAATGGTATTGACTTCGGTTATACAAATGACCCTGCTGCAGTTTTTATAGGTTTCATTGATACAGAACATAAGAAACTCTATGTTTGGGATGAAATTTATAAAAAAGGCCTTTCTAATAAAAGGCTTTATGAAGAGATTGAAAGCTCACATTATCAAAAGAAGTCTTTCACGGCAGACTGTGCAGAACCTAAGTCTATTGATGAGCTTAGGGGGTATGGTCTTCGTGTTGAGAAATCGCAAAAAGGAAAAGATTCCATTACACATGGAATTCAGTATATTCAAGATTTCGAAATTATCATTCATCCTAGATGTGTTAATTTCATAACTGAAATTGGTAACTATACATGGGATGAAGATAGATTAGGAAACAAAATAAATCGTCCAATTGATGATTTTAACCATTTAATGGATGCAATGCGATATGCAGTTGAAAAATACACATTTGGACGAGTTAAATTAAGGACATTTAAAGGAGGTATTTAATGAACGCATACATTATTAAACCGGATACGATATTTAAGCTATCTGATGATAAAGACATCATTAATATTGAAGTGTTGAATGGATTGATAACAAAACATAAATCGTTAATAACAGATAGGTATAAAAAACTATATGATGCCTATATTGGAGATTATCCGATCTTACATCAAGCTGACAAAGAATCTTATAAACCTGATAACCGTGTGGTGGTCAACTTTGCAAAATACATTGTTGATACATTCAACGGTTTTTTTATTGGCGTTCCAATCAAAGTATCATCTAAGAAAAAAGAAATTGATGATTATATCAACTTGCTAGATAAATACAATGATCAGGACGACAACAATGCAGAACTATCTAAGATTTGTAGTGTTTTTGGAAAAGGATATGAATTGTATTTTAATGATGATTACGGAAATTTAGGGATTACCTATTTAGATCCAAGAGAAGGTTTTATGGTTTATGATGAATCAACAGTTCAGAAACCTAGATATTTCGTAACATATCAGATTGTAGACGAGGTTATGCGTGGATATATCTATGATAAAACATATAAGTATGAGTTCAACGATAAAGGTGGCCTTCATGTGTTTAATGGCATAGAGCATGGATTCAACGATATTCCTGCAACCGAATTTATTGAGAATGAAGAACGTATGTCTATTTTTGAATCAACATACAGTTTGATTAATGCCTATAACAAGGCAATGTCAGAAAAAGCAAATGATGTTGATTACTTTGCAGATGCCTATTTAAAAATCTTAGGTCCGAAAGTAGAAGATTCAGATTTGGTACACATTCGTGACAATCGAACAATTAACTTTGAGTCAATGGATGGAAGTGGTGATGGAATTGTAGTTGATTTCATGTCAAAGCCAAATGCAGATGCAACACAGGAAAATCTGATCAACAGATTAGAGCGTTTAATCTTCCAAAACTCAATGGTAGCCAATATTAATGATGAGAACTTTGGAACGTCATCAGGTATTGCATTGAGATATAAACTTCTTTCTATGTCAAACCTGGCAAAGGCGAAAGAGCGAAAGTTCACATCTGGAATGAATCGTAGATATCGAGTCTTATTTAGTAATGCGATCACACATCGTTCTGAAGACGACTGGCTTGAGGTTGAATACAAGTTTACACAAAACTATCCTGCAAACTTATTAGAAGAAGCGCAGACTGCTGCACAATTATCAGGAATCGTGTCTCACGAAACCCAGTTGTCGTTTATCTCGGCAGTTGAAGATACGAATGCCGAGATGGAACGTATCAAAAAGGAAGATGAGAATGATATGGTAGAAACTGAAAACCGAATCTTCCAAAATAATGAGGATTCACAAAACGATGAGCAGTAAAACATATTGGCGAGATCGTGAGCTTGAATGGAAAAAGGAACGTTTAAAAGATGAGCAGAAATATGCGGATGAGATACAAGAAATATATGCAAACATGATGGATTCGGTTGAAAAGGAAATCGAATCCTTTTTTACTCGCTATGCCAATAAAGAAAACATCACTATGGCAGAAGCCAAAAAGAGAGTTTCTAACATAGATATCCAAGCATATCAAAGAAAAGCTAAGAAGTATGTAAAGGAAAAGAACTTTTCAGATGAAGCCAATGAACAGATGAGACTTTATAACCTTGCAATGAAAGTCAATCGTCTAGAACTTTTAAAAGCAAACATTGGATTAGAGCTTGTGGCAGGCCATGACGAATTGAAGTCGTATACTGGTGATAAGCTAGAAGGAGCCTATTTAGAAGAGATCAAACGTAATGCTTCTATCTTAGGTGATACAGTGATTGATAATGCGAAGATGGCCAAAACAGTAGCAGATTCATCTTTTAAGAACGCAACCTTTTCAGAACGAATTTGGGTCAATCAAGAACAGTTAAAAAACAGTTTATCCAGTGTTCTATCTAATGCATTAATCCAAGGCAAGAATCCAAGAGAATTCATTCCTCAGATTAGAAAGAAATTTGATGTATCAAGATGCAATGCAGAAAGATTGTTGCGAACAGAAATAGCACGAGTTCAAACGCAAGCGCAGGCAGAATCTTACGAATCAAACGGAATAGATGAGTATGAATATATAGCCTGTAGCTTAAAGGATGTGTGCCCATTATGTAAAGAAATGGATGGCAAAACATTCAAGCTTAAAGACATGGAAATAGGCAAGAACGCTCCACCTATGCATCCAAATTGTGTTTTACCTGATACAGAAATAATAGCCCCTGGCATAGAGGCTATTACAAAGAGTGATTATTCAGGAGATGTAATTAAGTTTGTCACTGCCAATGGTAGAAACGTTACCGTCACCCCCAATCACATAGTGCCTACATCTCGAGGTTGGATCAGAGCAAAGAATCTTGTTAAGGGTGATAAGGTATTCTGTTACCGCGGCTGCATTGAAAGCAGAACTATTGGTGCACCAACAGATAACAATCGAACGTCCACTATCGAAAATCTTTTTGCTTCTGTCATCGAAGCGCAAGGCAGCACGACCTGTTGTGTGCCAGCCGCCTCCATAGACCTCAAGGGCGATGTTATCCCAAATAGCAAAATCAATATTATATTTGTCGATGGCAAATTGGGGGATAAAATCAATACCCTTATGAGTAAGTTCATTAGCGATAGCTTTCTCATAGGGACTGGTGAAACAAGAGAAAGTGTTTTGTCTAGAGATGGCTCTCTTTCGAAGCTCCTCATTAGAATAGGTCTTGCCTTTGATGGCTTCATGGGCAGATTTGACAAGGGCAGCGTTTTCTTCCGGAGTTCTGCAACTAGCAGAGATCTTATTAGCCTCCGAAGAGCCTCTGATTACGATGCTCGACTCTTTAAGTATTCTATGAATAACCCTGCGACTGACTTCATACTTATTGGCAACAGCCAAACAACTCATGCCGGAAGTGTAATCAGCGATAATGGCAGTCTTATTAATCTCAGCCTTTCTAGCGTTAACAGGAACTCTCAAAGTAACTCCATTTTCAATGAGAACTTTTTTAACAGTTTCTCCTCTCTTATGAACAATTCTCGATATCTCTCTGATACCTTTGCCACTTTGATAGAGATTGATGATATCATCGACATTCAAAGGTGTTTTTATTCTGGTCATGTTTATGATGCCTCCTCATTAAGTACATTATATATCGCAAATGGAATTGTGACTAGTAATTGTCATTGTGCAACGGCACCACATTCAGACCGTAAGGAATATGAGAAGTGGCTAGATGGCTTAGCAAATGGAGAACATAGTTTAAGGTTTGATGAGTGGAAGAGTATTGATTTTAATACTCAAATAGAGCAACACAAAAAAGGAAATAAAGTAAATATTACAAGCCAGGCTATAAACAAAATAAAAAATGTTAGGCCAACAGGGTATACAGAGGATGAAGCCCATGAGTCGATGCTTGTAAGACAAGAATTATTATCCTATTCAAAGAAGTACAATAATAGTAATGAAGTCTTAGCACTAAGAAAAATAACTAACACCGAGAAGACACCGACAAATTTTGTAAAAGGGACAGAGGATAGTGTAGACTTTTTAGGTGATTCAGATACATTTCATTTATTAGTTTCTTCTGATGAACGAACATTGGAGATAGTACATAATCATCCTGGACTGTCTTATTTTTCTATGAATGATATAAATGTTTTTATGACATATCCTACTATAAAAACAATGACAATTGTTACAAATCAAGGAAAAACTTGGTATATCAACAAACTCGATAACTTTAATTTTGTAGAAGCAAAATCTGTTATGAAAGATATAGTTGAAAAGTACAAAGATAAAGATGTTGCTATTGAAAAGTTCCTAAAAAAAGGCTATAGTTTTGGTATAGAAAGGAACTGATAACTATGAAAAATAAACCAGTTTTAGATGGCAAAATAACTGACGATAAAGTTTTTTTTGAAAATCTTTTGGAGGATTGGGAAAACGCAGAAGTTTTATATAAAAACTGGGACAAAATTTCAGAGGAATTCAGGAAAAATGAAGGCCGCCTTTCAGATGTTGATTTACCGAACAATATCCTTACCGCTTTAACATACTAAATGATGAGTATTAAAAAAATATGATGTAATTATGGTCACTCAAAACGAGTGGCCTTTTATTATGCAAGGGAGTGATACTATGTGATAAAAATTAAGATTAAACAGACAGAAAGTGATTGCCTGATTGAAGTACATGGCCATGCTCGTTACGCTCCGATAGGAAAAGATATCGTCTGCAGCGCTATCTCAGTACTATTTTTGACATTGGCTAATTCAATCGACATGACATCCGATGCATTTTGCAGATACGATAATCCTGATGAGAATTACAAGACGTTGTATATCTCAGGATTAGATCTTGCTGGAGAATTAGCAATAAATTTCTTCAGAATTGGATGCAAAGGCACAGAAGAAGCATATCCTGAATGTGTGGAATTGAGAGATGTGTAATCACAAATATTTGGAGCGTGTCGAAAAGGTTTATTTTGACAAGTGGCTAGAGTGCATCGTTGAAGTACGTAATCAACGGTGCATTTTTTGTGGAAAAGCCAAGACTTACAAAGCCTACATATCCACATTACCAAACAAGACCAAGCATTCACGTCGTTAAACTGTATGGGTTATAGGCCAAGCATTTAAGCCTTAAAAAGATATGGGAAATGACAAGCAAAGTCAGAAAAATAGGAGGAAAAATATTTATGAAAAAATTCAATGACAGACTACCTTTTTACTTACAACTTTTTGCAGATGAAACTTCAGGCGAAAATGAGGGCGCTCAATCAACAAATACTCAATCAACAAATACTCAATCAACAAATGGACAAGACAACAAAGAAAAAAACAAAGCATCTGAAAAGAAGTATTCAGATGAAGATTTGAATGCGATTCTTGATAAAAGATTTGCACGTTGGAAAGCAGATCAAGAAAAAGAAAAAGCAGAAGCTAAGCGCTTAGCCGACATGAATGCTCAAGAACGAGCAGAAGCAGAACGTGACAAGGTACAAAAAGAGTTGGATGAATTGAAAGCAAAAAATGCGATTGCAGAAATGACAAATGAAGCACGCAAAATGTGCACAGAGCACAATATTAACGTTGGTGATGACCTTTTATCTGTTCTAGTTAATCAAGATGCAGATAAAACAAAGAAAGCGGTTGATGCATTCGTTAAGATGTTTGAATCTGAAGTAGAGAAAGCAGTTAAAGAAAAACTGAAAGGAAACGGTCCTAAACGCGGTGGTTCAAACAAAGGTGTAACTCGTGAATCAATCTTGAATATCACTGATCCAATGGAAAGACAACGCATGATTGCGGAAAATATGGATTTATTCCAGTAATAGAAAAAGGAGAACTAACATATGAAAAAAATTTATAAAGGTATGAACTTGCAAATGTTTGCAGCACCCACAGGATTAACAGGAGCAGATAACATCCAAGTTAGAGCACATGAAATTGATTTTGTTACTAGTTTTGGAAAGAATATCCAAGCTTTATTGGATGTATTAGGAATCATTCGCCCAATTCGTAAAGCAAACGGTTCTGTTTTGAAAACAAAGAAAGTAACAGGAACATTACAGGATGGAAAGGTAGCAGAAGGTGAATCTATTCCATTAAGCGAATACAAAGTTGAAGAAGAAGTATTCGATACAATTCGAATCGAGAAATTCCGTAAAGCCGTATCTATTGAAGCAATTGCAGAAAAAGGTTTTGAAGCTGCAGTATCTGATACTGATGAACAGTTCCGTATTGATTTGCAAGATAACATCACTGATCGTTTATATAAACAGTTGAATTTAGGTAGCTTAGTAGGACATGAAGCTACTTGGCAAATGGCTATCGCAATGGCAATCGGTAATGTTAAACACAAATTCCAACAAATGAAACGAAATACTACTGGTATTGCCGTGTTCGTCAACACATTGGATGCTTACCGCTATTTAGGAGAAGCTAATGTATCTATGCAGACTGCATTCGGTTTAACATACATTAAGAGCTTCTTAGGAGCAGATATTGTATTCTTAACAGACCGAGTTGCAGAAAAAACAGTAGTGGCTACTCCAATGAACAACATCATTGCATATTATGTAGATCCAAGTGATTCTGAATTTGTAAAAGCAGGACTTTCATATACTACAGATAGCACTACTGGTTTCTTAGGATTCCATGTAGAAGGAAACTATGATCGTGCTATTTCTGATATGTTCGCAATCATGGGATTACGTTTAATGTGTGAATACCAGGATGCAATTGCACACTTTGCAGTAGGCGATGCAAATACTCAAACATTGCGTAATTTAACATTGACTGCTTCTCAAGGTGAAGAATCAGGAACTACAAAAGTTGCAGTTGCAGAACAGTTACAATCTATGAAGAACAAATTCAAATATAAGGTTGGAGCTTCTGAAGATACTGTTGCTTATGGTGCAGATGTAAAATCATGGAAGAACTTCGAAGAAGGAGCAGATATTAAAGCAGAAGCAACTAATCACTGTACTGTGGTAGAATGCGATCAAAACTATAAAGCAGTTTCAAAAGGCGATGTAGTTGTTGATTTAAAGGCATAGGTGATTGAATATGTCGACAACAACCGTATTAAATGATGTAAAACTGCTTCTTGGTTTGCAAACTGATGATGAAAAGCTAGATACCATTGTAAGACTTACGGAAAGTCGACTCAAAGCGCTTCTAAGCGTCCAAATCATACCTGACGAACTAGAATATATCATTACTGAAGTGTCCATCAAACGCTTTAATAGGATTGGTTCTGAGGGTGTTCAAACACATTCAGTTGAAGGGGAGTCAATGTCATTTAATGATGATGACTTCTCTTCTTTCTCTTCTGAGATTCGATCCTGGAGAGATGAGCAAGCCAATCAAAATAAAGGAAAGGTTCGGTTCTTATGAGGTACGATAAACCTATTTACTTTCAAAGGTTTGTGCAAGGTTCTTATAACGAGAACACAGGCAACTATGAAGATGGTTCACCTGTAGAAGAAATGGTAATGGCTTCCGTAATGGATACAAAAACACAAACTATGATGCAGATATACGGACAAATCAGACAAGGTAGCCTTACTTGTCATATACAGAACATCTATCAAAAGCCTTTTGATCATATTCGAATCGGTACAAAAAAATACAAAGTTGATTATTCAAGAAGACTCCGTACAAAGGAGTCTTTTATTCTGTCTGAGGTGCAATAAATGGCAAAAGTTGAAATAAGAGGATTAGACAAACTGCAGAAGAAGCTAAAAAAGAATTGTTCTTTGGAAGATGTGAAAACAGTAGTCAAACAAAACGGTATAGAATTGCAAAGTAAAACTGTTAGCAATGCGGTATTTAAAGGGGACTATACAATAGGAACAACTAAAAAGAGTATCAGAGGTGAAACACGTGATGGTGGATTCACATATGCAGAAGGGCCAACAACACATTATGCACCTTATGTTGAATTTGGAACACGTTTCATGGATGCACAACCATTTGTTAGGCCTGCGTTCAAACAACAAGTGCCAATGTTCAAGTCAGATATGAAAAAGCTAGTTAAGTAGGTGATGATATGGATTCTCAGCAGGAATTATTTAGTACATTACTAGTGCAATTAAAAAAAGAGTTAAAGAGCAAAGGAGTAAGCGTTTATGATACGTTCCTTCCTAGTGAAGGCACACCATATCCGTATGTTTATATCGGTAGCAGTCAACTTGTTGATGATTATGGAAATAAAACAATGATTCTAGGCACTATCACGCAAGTTGTGGATGTATGGCACAACAATCCTAGAAAGCGTGGAGAATTATCGGAAATTATGCAAACCATTAAGGAAGTGGCTAGACAAATTAACCACACAAACAACTTTGCTTTTATGATCCAAAATATCAACCAACGGATATTATCGGATTCTAGTACAGGAGCACCATTGATGCATGGTGTTCTTGAGTTGGATTTCAAGATTACAGGAGGAAGAAAATAATGAAATTTGATTTACAAATGTTCGCAGGTAAAGTAATTGAAGCGGTAAATGGTAAGCAGCTTATTTATCTTTTCAGAGTTGCAAAAGATTCAAAGAAAGAAAATGCTAGTGCAATTGCTTTCCCAACAGAAAACGAACGAAACGTTACAAAAGATGCAGATACAACTGCTACAAAAGATGGAACTATTCGTACACCATCAGTGGCAGAAATTGAAATCACATCGACATCTATTATGCCAAAAGGTGATGCAATCATTGATAAATTAGAAAAGGCTATGTTGGCAGATGAATTAGTCGAATGTTGGGAAGTAAACCTAGCGGAAGAAGGAACTGAAACAAATGTCAGTAAGTTTAAAGCCAAATACTACCAAGGATATTTAACAGAATGCTCGATTTCATCTGAAGCAGAAGGCTCTGTGGAAGTTGATTTAACGTTTGGAGCAAATGGAAATGGTGCAGATGGATATGCATCAGTAACTAAAGAACAACAGGAAATCGCATCTTACGTTTATAAAGATGTAACAAAAGAAACAGAAAGCGTATAGAACATAGGGGCAGAAAAGCCCCTTTTATATTTGTATTTAGAAAGTGAGGATTTTAAATGAGTAAAAGCATGGAAATTGAAGTAAATGGAGAAATTTATCAACTAGTAGCAGGTTTTGGGTTCTTGCACGAGGTAAACAAAAAAGTAGCTATTGATGTATCAAGTACAGGAACAAAAAAAGAAGTTGGATTGAAATATATGGTTGCAAGCATCCTCGAAGGAGATATTGATGCGTTAGTAGATTGCATCTTCTATATGAACAGTGGTCAATCTCCTAGATTGAAAAAATCACAGATTGAAAGCTATCTAGAAGATGTTGAAGACATTGATAAAGTTTTTGAGGATGTAATCAATTTTTTATCTCATGCGAATGTATGCAGAAAAGAAGTGATGCAACTAATGAGCGTACAGGAAGCAGAGACGAAGTAGAAGAAACATTTGAAGAAATGTATGAACGTGTTGTAATGACTTGTTTTAGATACCTAGACTTCAAAAGTTTGGAGCAAGTAAATAATATTACCCCTTACGAATATCGTCTTTTGATGAAGTCTAAAGAGCTTCAAATCGTAGATAAACAGTACGAAATCCACTTGCAGGCGTATTTAAATATGACAGCGCGAGCAAGAAGGCGTGCAGGCAAAAAGTTAAAGCCTGTATATACGAAATTTGATAAATTCTTTGACTATCAAAAGCAGTTAGACAGAGTTATGGGTATTAAGAAAAAAAGCAAGTTTGATGGCTTAGCACAGTTCATAAAAGAACAAAAGAAGGAGGGATAACAATGGCAGAAAGTTTTAGTGTCGAGGCTATATTGTCGGCAACCGACAAGAATATGACCTCCACAATGAAAAAAGCTTTAGGATCGTGTCAGTCGTTTGGCGATAGGGTTAAATCTATTGTGGCTGGTGTTGGAATCACTAAAGTTATAGGAACGTCTATGAACGTTCTAAGTTCATCTCTTGATGGTGCTATAAACAGATTTGATACCATGCAATCCTATCCAAAAGTAATGAAGTCTTTGGGGTTCGAAGTTGAGCAATCTCAAAAGAGTGTTGCAAAGTTAAATCAATCGGTTCAAGGCTTACCAACGAGCTTGGCGGATGTCGTTACAACATCTAAATCATTGGCGGCCGTTACAGGTAATATTGACAAGGCAACGGATACTACAATCGCATTGAACCATGCGTTTTTAGCAAGTGGATCTAGTTCTGAAGATGCATCACGTGGATTACAACAGTATTCACAGATGCTTGCTAAAGGTACAGTAGATATGCAATCATGGAGAACATTACAGGAAACAATGGCACCTGCATTGACAAAGGTTGCAAAAAAACTAGGTATTGCGAGTGGAAATGCAAATGAATTGTATGATGCCTTGCAGAATGGAACGATTACATTTGATCAGTTTAATGATGCAATGATTGAATGTGATACAGAAACTGGTGGATTTGCAGACACTGCATTAGAAGCTTCTAAAGGTATCAAAACATCTATGACCAACATCAAAAGCGCAGTGCAGAACCTTGAACAAGGATTCATGTCTGCAATGAATAACATGTTGAAATCAAAAGCTATGGGAGGATTGGTTGATAATCTAGAAAAGATTAAATCTAAAATCTACGATTTCAGAAATTCAATCATGGAAACTAAGGACGATGGTTTGACATGGGATTTTAAACCAGGAGTCATGGAGAATGTTTCAAAGGCTATGGATTGGCTTGCAGACAGAGCAAACAATGCAAAAGCTATGATCCAACAATTCTATGATGGCTTTATGAAAACAGATGCCGTACAGAACGCGATTACAATGTTCGACAAAATCAAAGATGCTATCGGAAATGTAATGGATAAATTACAGGATAGCAAAGTCTTTGAACAGTTAGGACAGGATATTGGAAATATCATTGCAAAAGTAGAAGATGTAACAAGTAAGATTGCAGACTTTGTAGCAAATCTTAAAACAGAAGATGTTAAGAAATTTGCGAGTGCAGTTAAATTGTTAGCCGGAGCATTTGTTGGAGTAAAAGTTGGTAGCAAATTAACTAGCACAATCAAGGGAGTTGTTGGCTCTGCACAGAGTGGCTATTCAAAGCTAAAATCAATCATGGATAAAATCAAAGGCATTGGAGGAACAGAAGGTGCTCCAACATCTAGCCCATCTTCAAGTGGTGTATCTGATATTGGAAATGCAAGTATACAAACTGCACAAAAAACATCCAAAGCAGCTCAGATTATTAATTCTGCGTTTGAAGGGATTTCAAATGTTATTTCTTCTGCGTGTGAAGGAGCGAAAGGAATCATTACTGGTCTAGGAGATGCAATTAGTAATGTATTCGAAGGACTTGGAAATGGAATTAAATCCGCATTAGAAGGAGTCGGTACAGTTATTGAATCATTCGGTACTGCAATCAGTACAGTAGCGCAAGGAATCGGCCAGGGTTTAGCAACTGCATTTACAGGTTTAGGAACTGCAATTGCAATGGTACCGCCAACTACATGGTTAGCGTTGGCAGCGGCTATTCTTGCCACTGGTGCTGCTATGGCATTAGTTGCATCTCAAGGAGAAGGCATGAAAGCAATTCTCGAAGGTGTTGCAGATGTTGTCTCTGCGTGTGGCCCAGTTATTAAAGATGTTTTTGAAGGGATTTCAAATGTGATTCAATCATTTGGTGAAACAGTAAGTGGAATCTTAAACTCAGTATCAGGAGTGATTAAATCTGTTGGACAGTCTGCATTAAATGCAGGTAAAGGTTTCAAGCAACTAGCAAATGGAATCAAGATCATTACGAGCCTTAACTTAATTGATATGGGAGCTAGTCTAGGAGCGGTAGCAGTAGGAATTGGAGCTATTGCAACTGCATCAAGTGGAATGGGCGATACTGGCGCTCAAATGATGGCATTAGCAACCGCATTAACAATGATCGTATCAACTCAAGCAGGTATTGAATCATTATCGGCAACAATTCCATCATTATCAGATGCTTTAAGCTCATTAAGCGGAATTTCAGAACCATTAACAGTTGCAAGTGGAGCTATGACTGCATTTGCAGGAGCTATTGCACCAGTTGCAAGTTCTGTAATGGCTACTGCAGCAAGCATTGCGATGTTAGTTACAGTAGCATCAACAATTAGTAGCGCATTTACAAGTGCATCTAGTGCATCAGTAACTTCTATTAACGCGATTGTTACCGCAATGACAAATGCAGAAGCAAAAGCAACAACTAGTGGTACTGTAATGGGAACTAAATTTACTAAAGGCTTATCAAGCGGTCTTAAAACAGGTGTATCAGTTGCAAAAAGTTCTTGTCAATCAATTCTATCTGCATTCAATTCATGTCAATCACGAGCAGAATACTGTGGTCGTATGATTGGTCAAGGTCTAGCAAATGGATTAAGAGCTAGTGAAGGTTCTGTTAGATCTGCGGCCGCTAGTTTAGCAGCTGCTGCGGATGCAGCTATTCAAGCAAAAGCTAAAATCGGTTCCCCATCTAAGGTTACTAGAAAAGATGGTATGTGGATTGGTAAAGGCTTAGTTATAGGTCTTGAATCCATGTATTCTGACGTAAAAAAAGCTTCAGAGGATTTATTATATCTCCCAATGGTAGATGCTCCTAAAATGGCTTTTGGAGGGGTCGTAAGCGACATGAATCCTGATTACGAATATACGAACAATGCTCAATTGACGATTGAAACACCACTTTATATCAATGATCGTGAATTTGCACGTGCAACATATAGAGCGAATCAGAATGAGTTTGATAGACACTCTAAATTCAACGAAAGATTGCGAGGTAACAAGTAATGTATGCATTTGTAGATACAGTGAACAGTGGCATTGTCGGTACTAACCTACCGACAGAAGCCATGTCATATAATGGCGTTTTTTTAGAAAATGAAATTGATGGTTATCGAACACTTTCTGTAACTGGACGTGAGTTAATGGAATCAGAAGTTACGGATCAAGAAATTGATGGAATGGATGGTTCTTATTACAGATATAAAACAACTCCTGCAAGAACGATTACTGTTAAATATCAATTGAGAGCTAGAGGAAGCAGAGAATTTCGAGAAGCTTATAACAAGATGAATAAATTGTTGAGTGGTGAGCAAGTTATGATCATCTTCAATGATGAAAGCGATAAGTATTTCATTGGAACAAAGACTTCAAATACACAGGTTGATGGCGGAAGCAACAACGTGATTGGTGAAATCGAAATTTATTGTACAGACCCACGCAAATATTCGACAACAGAAAAAGAGTTCGTTGCTACTGATGGTGTTCTAAATATTGTTAACGAAGGTACAGTGCCAGTAAGTATTGATTATGATATTACTACTGCATCTGAAACAGGATATATTGGATTAGTTTCTGAAAATGGAATCATGCAATATGGCAAAATTGAAGAATTGGATGGTGAGACATACAAACAAAGTGAATGGTTAGCCTCAATTGATGATTTTTACAAATGCAATGATGATATTGGTGGTACGGATGTAATGCATCCAAGTTATGGAACAAATGGAACACTAGCTGAGCATACTTGGTTTGATAAAAAGTTTATTGGATTAGGTTCTGCTGGAACTAAAAAAGGAAATGCAAATGGAGGTTTAAGAACATTTGTGTTACCTGCAGATTCAAGTGGAGATCAGAGTGGCGCTCAGAACTTCTATTGTTGGTTTCATTTATGCTTCTATGCAGGCTTAATGGGGCAAACTGGTGAGATGTGTATTAACTTCTTGACTGAAGATGACAAATTGATTTGTGGTTGTAACTGGTACAAGACAGATGCAATCGGAAATACTGGACATTATGAAATATGGGCAAATGGTAAGGTTTTGAAAAGCTGGAGTTTTACGACATCTCATTTACAAGCTCAGAACCCCTTTTATTATGAATGGGGCAGTTGCGATGTTTTAAAAGAAGGAGCGAATATTCGATTCTTCTTTTGGGCGAGATACTACAACTTCTACATCCCAGAGATTGAAAACATGAAGTGTGCAAAGATTCAAATTGCAGTGAAACAATGGGGTGATAGAGGTGGCAATAAGTTCATGTCTATGATTGGATTTGATGTCATTGATTTTGAAAAGATGAACGTTGAAAAATGGAAGGATATACCTAATAGATACCCAAGTGGAACAAATATCACGATTGATGGTAAATCATCTCATATTTATGTGAATGGAATGGCTAGACCAGAGGACGAAGTGTTAGGTACTCAGTACTTTAAAGCACCAGTTGGAACGTCAGAAGTTAAAGTTACGTGCTCAGAATGGACAAAATCTCAACCAACAGTTAAAGCTAAAATAAGGGAGGCATGGTTATAAATGGAATACATAAGAATTGCAATATTAAATCCTTACAATAAGGTTCTAACTTTTCTAGACAACACTGTGCCTAGTGCTATGCATTATTTTGATGAAACCTTGCATACGTATTTAAAAGGTTCGGCATATACATTTGAATTTACAACGATGACTGCACATGATGATGCAGTCTTTTTAGTTGAAGGAAACAAGCTAAGTTTTAAACGCAAAGACAAAGACTATCATTTAACGATCATGAGTGTCGAAAAAGGTGGTGACACAACAACTGTTACCGCCTATGGCCTTTGCTTAGAGTTAACGAATGAATATGTGGATGCATATAAAGCAACTAAAGCAATGTCGTTTGAAGAGTATATAAATGCGTATGGATTTGAAAGATCGTTTATTATCGGTAAAAATGAAGTATCAAATAAGAAGATTAGTCACGAATGGACTGGCAGTGATACAGTGCTTGCAAGATTGTATTCAATCGCAAATGTATTTGATGCAGAATTAGAGTTTGTCACTGAATTAAATGACGATTATTCTTTGAAGAATGTTGTGTTAAATATTTATCGTGCTCATTCTGACAGTGCTCAAGGGATGGGAACAGATAAACACAGTACGATTTTAAGATACCCAAACAACATTTACGGAATCACTAAAACAAGTGATATTACTGAGTTATACACTGCAATCAGGCCTACAGGAACAAATGGATTGCAATTGAACTCAATCAGTGGCCGTGTTATTAGAGATGCGAATGGAAATGTTTTGTATAAAGTTCAAGGTAACAATATACTTGCACCTCAAGCTAGAGACAGATTCCCTTCAACGCTGATCACAAATCATTCAAATGATATGTACGCAGTGCAAATTTGGTCTTATGAAACTGAAAATGTAGAAACGTTGTATGGTCAAGCATTGGCACAATTAAAAAAGAACTGTGTCCCTAAAGTTACATACGATGTTGACGCATATATTGATGGTGATATTGGTGATACATTCACGATTGAAGATACGGAGTATAGTCCTACATTGTATTTGGAGGCACGAATCACAGAACAAGAGATTTGTTTCACGGATTCAGAGAAATGCAAGACTATTTTTGATAACTTTGAAGAAAAACAATCACAGATTAGTTCGGCTCTTATTTCAGAAATGAACAAGATGATTGAATTGAAAAAGGTTTATGAAGGCTCGATTGTATCAACAAATGGAGTTCTATTTAAGAATGATTCAGATAGCACAAAGTTGACTGCATTGGTTAAGGATGATGGGGTTGATATCACATCTAAGTATTCAATTATTTGGTATAAAGATGATGTACAAATATCAACAAATCAAACCATTACAATCAGTGCTTCAGACTTCACAGAAAAGGCCGTATACCGATTTAAAGCGATGAGTGGTGAAATACTTAAAGCAAGTGCAGAAGTCACTGTAATGCGTTTACAAGACGGTCAGAATGGAACTAGTGCTTATGTACATATTGCCTATGCCAATAGTTCAGATGGTCGTGTTGATTTTAGTTTAACAGACTCAAATCGTAAATTTATTGGTCAGTATTCTGATTCAAAACAGTATGGTTCTGATGACCCAACCAAATACAGATGGTCAACAATTAAAGGTGAAGATGGCCAAAGTTTTGTAAGTGCCGAGGAACAATTCTATTATTCAACATCTCAAACCGAATTAATCGGTGGTGAGTGGTTTGTTGGTAATGTGGTTTATCAAAGTGATAAGTTTCTATGGAAACGTTGGAAATGTACGTATGCTAATCCTAGTGAAATCAAGTACACGAAAGCTATATTTGACAACACATGGAATGAAATTGATGCGAAAATCGGTGAGATTCATACTCAAGTATCTCAAGCAAACACTCAATCAAAAGAAGCAGTTGATAAGGCAGCACAAGCTCAAACGACTGCAAGTAAAGCAAATCAATTAGCTAACACTGCTAACACTCAATCAAGTGAAGCTAAGAAGTTAGCACAAGATGCAAATGCAAGTACTGGTAAAGCTCAACAACAAATTGATGTGATTAAAGGTGATATTACTGATTCAAAGAAGCAAATTCAAAGCGCAGTAGATAAAGTAAATGCTAACGCTAGTGAAATTGCTACTGTAAAAGAAACGTATGCTACAAAAGTTGATTTAACTACTGAATCAAAATCTATTCATGCAGATGTTACAACAGAAATTGAAAAGAAGGTCGGTGAGTTATCGACTACAGTTTCACAGACTTATGCTTCTAAGAGTGATTTAACAACACTTGAAGGAAGTATGAACACGCAGTTTAAACAAACTGCAGATACAATATCAACTCAAGCAAGCTCGATTGAAAAGCTGCAGTCTGATACAACTCAAGCTCAGAAAGATATTACTGATGCAACAAAGAAAGCAACAGATGCTCAAGTTCAAGCGGATAAAGCTTTAGGCAACGCTCAGAATGCTCAAACTTGAGCAGATGAAGCGAAGAAAAAAGCAGATAGTGCTCAATTAAATTTAGATAGTGCTAACAAAGAGTTAGCGGATGCAAAACTAAATCTAGAAACAGTTACAGGTCGTGTTGATGCGAGTGAAAAAGAGATAAGTGATGCAAAGACTAGATTAACAAGTGCAGAGGCCGATGTAGTACAAGCACAGAAAGATGCAACTACTGCTCAAAACAATGCTCAAACTGCAATAAATAATGCTAAGAACGCACAATCAACTGCAGATACTGCTAAAGCTAATGCAGAGCAAGCTCAGAAAGATTTGAACGCTTTAACAAATCGTGTTACCAAAACTGAAACTGCAATTAAACAAAATTCAGAAAAAATAACAATACAAGCCGAGTCTGTAACAGAGATTAAAGGAATTGCGAGCAGTGCAAACAGTAATGCATCCAGCGCATTAAATAAAGCTAATAGTTTAACTGATCGTGCTAATAGTGGTGAGTTTGATGGTCGTGGTGTTGCAAGTACAACTGTTGAATATCAAGCATCTACATCTGGAACAACAGTACCTACTGGAACGTGGTCTGCTACGATTCCTACTGTTGCTCAAGGTTCATATTTATGGACTAAGACAACAACTAATTACACTAGTGGAACTCCTACTGTTGGATATTCTGTAGGACGAATGGGTGTTAACGGTGCAAAGGGTGAAAAAGGCGAAACTGGACAAACAGGTGCACAAGGACCACAAGGAGTACAGGGATTAAAAGGAGATGTTGGTCCTCAAGGTCCTCAGGGATTGAAAGGTGATAAAGGCGCTACCGGAGCTCAAGGGCCTCAAGGCATTCAAGGTCCGCAAGGAGTCCAAGGTGTCAAAGGAGCGACAGGGGCTCAAGGGCCGACTGGTCCTACTGGTGCGACTGGTACTGGTGTAGCTAGTATGACTCAACAGTATTACATGAGTGATTCAAAAACGACACAAACTGGAGGATCTTGGGTTGAATCAATGCCTACATGGTCAAATGGTAAATATTTATGGACTAGATATAAAGTTACTTATAAGAATCCTGCTTCAACAGTTTATACAACACCAGTTTGTGATAGTTCATGGGAAGCAGTAAATGAAGAAACTGTTAAACGACAATCAGCTATTGAGACTAAAGCAAATGAAATCACTTCAAAAGTATCTGAAACTTACGTGTCAAACTCTGCATTTGAACATTATCAAAAAGATGTTACATCTCAATTCACACAAACAAAAGATGATTTTACATGGACAATCGGCCAAAATATTAAATCTGCTAAAACTGAAATTGGTGGTCAAATCAATGGTATAAATGGTACTTTAAAAGGTTTAACAGACACAACTGATGAAATCAAAAGCTACATGAGTTTTGATAAAGATGCATTAACTTTAGGAAAGTCAGGTAACAAATTTAAAACTCAAATCACGAATCAGGAATGGGCGATTCTAAAAGATAGTGAAAAAGTAACTTATATCAATGACAAAACAATGTATATCACAGATGGACAGTTCACAGAGTCATTAAAAGTCGGTAACTTTGGATTCGTACCAAGAGCGAATGGCTCGTTAGATTTTAAAAAGATAAGGTAGGTGATTAAATGGCTCAATTTAGTGGAAATATAGGAATCAGTACAGGACAAACAGATAAGTATTCGTTGTTATTGGATGTTTCAGAGAAATCTTATTCAATCGAAAACAACACTTCGACTGTTGAATGGTGGGTTGGTATCCGTTCGAACACTGCATACCATAATCACTATGGTTTAGCAGAAACTTATACTGTAGTAATAAATGGTTCAACTGTACACAGTGCAGTTCATAAACCTACAGTTGGCAATGGTCAGACTGTATGGGTGGCAAGCGGTACTGCTACTGTTGGTCATAACGCAGATGGTTCTAAAACTGTTGCAGTAAGCGCATCATTTAACAATGCGGATAGAGGAACATACTTACCAACTACAGGCTCATGTAGTGGAGAATTAAAACTAACAACAATTCCTCGTGCAACTGTTCCTTCGGTTGATAAACCTAGTCTAGATTGCGGAAGTGTAATTAAATTCACAGGTACAAGTGCTTCAAGTAACTTTAGTCATAAACTATATTCTTCATGGAATGGAGAAGAAAAGCTCATAGCTACACTTGATAAAGGTTCAACTGCAGTTAGTTACTCATACGCAATCCCTACAAGTTGGGAAAAGAATATGCCTGACACAACAAGTGCGATTGCTACTTTTATCTTAGAAACATTGAATGGAAATACTGTTATCGGCAGGAAGTCAATTAACGCAACTGTTCAAGTTAGAAGTGGTATAGTGCCGACAGTCGGTAATCCAACGATAGAAGATACGAACTCAATCAGTAAAGCAATGGACTTATATGTACAATCACAATCGTGTATTAAATTCACGATACCAACAAGTGGGAATCAAGGCTCAACAATCACATCAGTATCGACTAAATTCAATGGCCAAACATATAGCGGTAGCACGTTCACAACTCAAGCAATTCAAAACAGTGGTACGCTATCATACACAATCACAGTTACAGATTCACGTGGTAGAACTGCTACTAAGAGTGGTTCAATAAATGTAGTTGCATACAATCCACCTAGTTTAACAAATGTAAGTGCAAAGCGTGCTAACTCAGGCTATGCAGTAGATGAATCAAGTGGAACGTATGCGTTATTACATTTCAAAGTTGGATTTACTAGTTTAAGTAATAAGAATGTAACATCATTCTATATTCAGTATCGAGCAAGCGGTGCTAGTTCATGGACTAAGATTAATTCATGGGCTAATAACTACACTTTGGAACAAGATTACAAAGCAGATAATTTATTTACCTCAACAACTACAACGTATGAAATTGCGTTCGGTGTTAAAGATAAATTCATGAGTGATTATTCATGGCAAATCGTTACAGTTACACCAACTTATGCATTGATTAATTTTGGTAAAGATGGAAAATCATTAACTTTTTTTGGACAAGATGGTAACAACGCTAACCGACTAACTGTTAATGGCGATTTAGCAATTAATTCAGTCAAAGAAAACACATCCTCAACTAAGATGTTAGTTAACGGTGGTAACACTGTTATGTATCGTGATTGGAATAAATTAGTTAATTCAATCAAGAGTGCGATGTATCCAGTAGGCTCAGTTTATATAACTTACAACAATGTCAATCCTGGTACATTCTTAGGTGGCACATGGGAACGCTTTGGGCAAGGTCGAACATTAGTTGGTGAAGGTACTGGTAATGATGGTAGTACAAGTATGTCATTTACTACCGCAGGAGATACTGGTGGAAAATACAAGAGCACGCACTACCATGTTACATCGTTTGGTTGGGATATGAATGCCTTTTATGCAGGTAAACCTGATGGAGCGAAGAATGGTGACTATAACAGAACATCAGTAATTCCAAACGGATATATAATCAACGCTGGTTCTTCTCAAACATCACAATCACGATTGAATTGGACGGATGATCGTACAATTAACCACGTTCAACCATATATAGTTGTTTTCTTTTGGAGACGAACGGCTTAATTTATGCAGTCCTTCTCCAGAAGTGTACTGTAATGTACGGTTGGATGTTGTTATGGGATGCATCACCACCTACATTACCAGTGCTTGGTCCAAATAATTTCGTATCTGAAGCATATTGTTTCCAACTGTTAGGTAATGCAATAGTCCATTTAGGAGCATTTACTTGTGGGTTAGACGTACTGTTTTGAATATATACTGCGTGCTTGTGGCTAGGCATCTCATCTACAGTTAACTTATGTTTATATTCACCGCCAGTGCTATTGGCAGTAAATGACATACCTATGCAGTTCGGTGCCAAAAGTAGACAGTGATATAAGGTTGCAATAATGGTATTTTCGTTTTCATGTTTTTATTGTGGTCATGAACGCCCATTTGATTACCATTGCTATTAAGAAGTGCACCGTAATATATGTAACCTATATCATCACGTACCATAGAATGATTGTATAAACCACCTGTAGAATTCGCAGTAAATGACATACATTGACTATTTGTAATAATCACAAAGCAGCTCAACGCATTTTCGCTTCAATTCCATTTGTGGATGCACATAAATATTCATTGTGATTGATACGTTTGAATGGCCAAGCAATTCACTTAGTGATTTGTAGTCACATCCACATTCAATGCATCTAGTGGCGAATGTATGCCTAAGCGCATGAAATTTGAGATGTGGTAGGTCAAGTTCTTTTAAGACTCTATTGTAGTAAAGCCTGTATTTGTTAGGTTCTATCGGTTTATCTCGATTCGTTAATACATAGTTATCTTCTTCGCCTTGAAGAAGGATTGCATAGTGCATTATCCATGTATTCAATGGAATCATTCGAGCACTGGAACGTGATTTAGGTGGTGTTATTGAAAGATGGCTACCATCTTCTTTTGTGTATGTTCGTATCATGGTTTTGCTTATATTTAATAACTTGGTTTGAGTGTTTATATCAGACCACTTCAAAGCGCATAGTTCACCTATGCGTATTCCTGTATGTATACATAAAAGGATTCCAAAGTTTTTACAATTAATCTCAGATTGGAGGTGATTAATCAATGTTATTTGATTTTCTTTTTCAAAAATCTCTACCGCCTTAGAAGGATGGTAAGGAAGTTGAATATCGACTTTAAATGGGAGTGTAAATTTTAAAACTTGAATAATGTCTTTGGCATATTTGAAAGAAATACCACCTTTTCCGTCTTTACGGCCGTTTTCAAGTTTTTGAAGAATAAACTCCTGCAGAATATCGTTGTTTAACTCTTCAATCTGATAAATGCCAAGTTTTGGCAAAATGTGATTGTGGATCACATTACAATAATTTGTGTAAGTGCTGTATTTTAGATAGATTTTCTTTTCCTTTAACCAGGATGTTAATTTGTCAGAATATAGCATTTTTGTTTACCTCGCTTTTTTTATATTAATAGGAGGATTTTATATGACTAAAGTTCATGAAATCAATTTAAATACAAAGTTATGGAATTTCTTTACTGAGCATGACTTTATTATTCTTGATTTGACAGACAAACAAATCAATGAACAAGATTATGTGTTATTTAAACAAGTATCGTTAGACGAAGGAAAAGAAACAGACACTGGTTTATTTAGAATGACACAGATTCGCAGCATCACTACTAATGACGGATTCAAAGAAGGCTATGTGATGTTAAACGTAACTAAATTATAGGAGGAATAAAAGATGATTGATTTTGCAGAATTAAGTAAATATTTTGTTTTGGTAGTAGTAGTGGCTTGTTTGATTGTAGGCTATATCTTGAAAACATCTTTTGAAAGTTTTCCAAACAAGTACATTCCTACAGTATTAGCATTCGTTGGATTAGTACTTAACCTAGCAGTCAGTGGATTGTCAATTGAAAATGCGGTTTATGGTGCGTTGATGGGGTTAGCATCTACTGGTATGCACCAAGCTTTCACACGATTCATTGAAGGCACTACAGAAGAAAAATAAAGTAGGTGGCTTGCAACATGGAATTTACAATTACAAGCCAACAGATACTTTGGATTTGTGGATTTATTGCATCAGTTTATGGTGTTTATAAAATAGTAAAAGAGTTAAAAAAGCCGAGTGATGATCTAAAAGCTAAAGTTCAAAGACATGATGAATTGTTGCACAAAGACAATGAGCGATTAAATTCACTTGAAAAGATTACACTCAATCAGGAAGGTATCAATCGCAAATTAGAAGAGCATACTCGCATCCTATCAGATCATGATGACCGGTTGGAAGAGGATAAGAAGCGAGGCGATCTGATGTTAAAGGCGAACATGGCCATCCTCGATGGAATGCTATCAGAAGATGATAAAGAAAGCCTAAAGGCTACGCGAAAAGAAATTCAAGACTTTTTAGTCGAAAAAAATTAGGAGGTATTAATAATGAATATTGTAAAAAATTTAGTAAGTCCAAGTTTATATTATTGCAAATGTCCTTACGCTATGAATCCAACTCGAATCGTAGTGCATAATACCGCAAATGATGCATCTGCTCGAAACGAGATTCAGTATATGATCAATAACCGAAATGAAGTTTCATATCATTATGCAGTTGATGATAAAGAAATCGTCCAAGGTATCCCAGAAAATCGTAACGCTTGGCATGCTGGTGATGGTGGCAATGGATTAGGCAATAGACAAGGAATCGCAATTGAAATTTGCTACTCAAAATCAGGAGGTGCAAGATTTGATGCTGCTGAAGCCTTAGCTGCTAAATTCATTGCATCTAAATTAAAAGAAAAAGGATGGGGAATCGACAAAGTTACTAAGCACCAAGACTATTCAAACAAATATTGTCCACATAGAACATTGGATAAAGGTTGGCAACGATTCCTAAATATGATCCAAGCAGAATTAGGGCAAACTACTTCAAGTTCACCAAGTACACCAACCACTTCAAACTCTTCAAGTGGTGAAAAGTATTCTACAGGCACTCCAATTTGCACTAACACATTAAGTGTAAATAGCAATGGTACAGGTAAAGTCTATACAGGCGATTGGAGCGGTACAATCGGTAGAGTTATTAAAGGCGCTAAATATCCATATCGAGTTGATCGTAATGGAGTAGCTATCGGATGGACGAACAATGCAGGCATTGACTCAGACCCTCATACTCCTGGTGGTTCTCAAACGCAAGCAGTTCAAACTGTACTGAACAGTACACCTTCTGATTTCATCAGAGAAAGTGCTACATTCTATCCGAATACAACGTTGAAGATTAGAAAAGCACCTACAGAAAAAGGAATTGACACAGGATTATACTACTCTAGCGGAATGTCTGTCCGATACGACGGATATGTAAAACGTGAAGGATTCGTTTGGATCAGTTGGATTAGTGCATCCACAGGTGAAAGAAGATGGATGAAAGCTGGTGTATTAAATTCAAAAGGATATAACACTAATCCGTATGGAAGATTTGCTTAAAATTTAATAAAATGATTCAAAATATAAAATAATGACACAAAAGTTGAACTATACTATTTTTAATGACTACTTGAGCCTACGTATAATGCGTAGGTTCTTTTTTTTGTGCTATAATTGAAAAGGTTTAAGGTTAATATATAAATTTGATGTTAATCTATGGTAGCTCTGTTGTCACAGGGCTTTTTTCAGTGGTTTATGCATTTATGTGATATAATCATGTTGCTAGGAAAAGTAGAGTGATAAAGGCCTAAGCTCTCTTTGGTGTAGTGCAAATTGCAGACGTGCAATTGAATCTTAACATTTCTCTTTGTGGCACTAGCAAACAACAAAATGTGACAATCACTAAAAATCCCCTTTTTAGAAAACTGTCACCAAAACGATTCCATACCTCATCCACATTAGGTATGGTTTTTTTGTTTTTTTGACAAATCATTCAATTTAGATGCTATATTATTGATGTGTTAATTGTGACACACCCTTTCTGATAAATATTCATTACCAAAAAAGTCTCCATGCCAGCAGGAGGCTTTTTTGCATGCCTATATAATAATAAGGAAGAGAATTTATGAATCTGTGGCATAAAACTTTGGTGCAGTGGCATATAAAATGGAATATTTTTTAAAATTTTACAAAATAAAATGTAGTAATATAGGTGAAAATATGAGAAGATAAGGGCGGTTAGAGGAGAAAGGAAGATTAACTTATTTACCATTTTAAAGGTAAGGGGTTAATCCAGAAAAAGGATTAATATGTTTAACAACGATTCTATGAATTATTATTCAACAAGCACTTTAAAAAGTGCTTTGTTGAAGTCTTATGCATGGATGGCTATTGCCTTATCCATTACGGCAGTTGTATCTTATGGTCTATATGCTACAAATGCTTTAATGATTTTATTGAGTACAATGCCATTTCTATTTATGTTATTTGTGATTGCACCATTTATCTTGTCCATTGCCTTTGGTGTATCTATGGCAAGATCTACATCAAGTACAGGTATGAAGGTTATGTTAGTGCTTTATGCCATCTGTATGGGTGTTTCACTTACTTCGATTGGCTATGTATATGATGTAGCTACAATTGGTACTGCTTTTCTAGTTAGTGCAGTTTACTTTATTAGTTTAGCTGTTATTGGTACAACATCTAAAAAAGATTTTACAAGCTTTGGCTCATTATGTATGATTGGACTTTTTGTATTGATTATTACACAATGCTTTATGATGTTATTTAGAGTCAGTGTGGATGTTCGCTTGCTTTCTATCCTTACTCTATTGATTTTTACAGGCATCACCGTTTGGGATGTTCAAAGAATGAACCGGTTGTTGATTCAATCGGATGGTTCAGTCGTAGCACAAGATAAGATTGCCATCTTCATGGCATTACAATTGTATTTGGATTTCTTGAATATCTTCTTAAGAATCTTACAATTGATTGGAATGGGAAATCGTAATAATAAGTAAATGAAAAGGAAATGTGTTTTAATGATACATTTCCTTTTATTATGTGTTCAATGAAAATAAAAATGGAGTAGTGTAATACTACTCCAAAGGTTTTTGATAGAAGTTTCCGTAGAAGTTTACGGTATTGTATGTATTGATCAACACTTTAGGATCGACCTTTCTTACATTATCGACAACGTCTCTTAATTCATAAGTAGAAATAACGGCTTTACATACATAATATTTACGATGGCTGTATGCTCCATAACATTCAAATACGCTCATTCCATGGCGACAAGTGGCCATAAAGGCATCGATTAGTGGGTCAGGATCGTTTGTCGTAAATTCAACGGTAATCTGTGCGTAGCGTTGATATAAAGAAGAAATTGTTTTTGTAGACAAGAATTGGAATAGGATGGAATATCCTGCATAGATCCATCCGCATAAGTATCCAAAGACAATGATCATTGCGCAGTTATAGAAGAATACATAGTCCCAGATTCCCCTGTGAATCTTACTAGAGACGTATTGGGCAATGAAATCTGTTCCTCCTGTAGATCCTCCAGCTCTTAGGGCTAGGGAAATGGAGAAGCCCCATAAGAATCCTCCAAAAAGAACATTTAAGATTTGATCTTTAAAGAAAGGTTCAAAATGGAAGATAGAAATAAAGAAGGATACTAGAAAGAATTGTACACAACTCAAAAATGTGAATCTGGGTGAGATGTGTTTGTAGCATAAAATTGCTGCAGGAACATTTAATGCGATGATTCCAACTTGAGTAGGAAAGTTAAAGTTTACTAGAGCACAGACTTTATTGATTAATAGGGCAAGTCCTGTAAATCCTCCTGAGATCAAGTTGCACGGCGCCATAAATACATTCATGATATAACATTGCATAAAAGCGCTAAATACAATCATTATGGTCGACGTTAATAGTCTTAGCTTCTTTTCTTTTTGAAGCTGGTGAATAATGTGTTGCATAATATAAAATACCTCTTGTTTGTTGACCACATTATAATAGGTCATTTGTCAAATAAGTTCAACCAAAAATGAAAAATGTATGGTTTTTAAAAAAATGTAAAAAAAATAAATTTTTTTCTTGCTTTTTATTATGCGTTGAGGTATTATATATGGGCAGTCAACGAAACGGTTCCGTAGCCAAGTGGTAAGGCAATAGACTGCAACTCTGTGATCATCAGTTCAAATCTGATCGGAACCTCCATAAATGATGGGGTCGTGGCGGAATAGGCAGACGCAACGGACTTAAAATCCGTTGGGAGAAATCCCGTGTGGGTTCAAGTCCCACCGTCCCCACCATCGTTTATTAAAAATCAACAAGTTACGGTTCCGTAGCCAAGTGGTAAGGCAATAGACTGCAACTCTGTGATCATCAGTTCAAATCTGATCGGAACCTCCATAAATGATGGGGTCGTGGCGGAATAGGCAGACGCAACGGACTTAAAATCCGTTGGGAGAAATCCCGTGTGGGTTCAAGTCCCACCGTCCCCACCATTTTTTGGAAAAGATAGCTAGAAACAAAAGTTTCTAGCTTTTTTCGTGCTTATTTGGCCAGCACAATAACCAAGTTTACCATATTTTTATATAAATTTAATGATTAAAATATAATTAAAAAGGGGTACATTCTATGAGCTGGATTGAAAAAACAACGAAAAAAAGAATCAAAGAATTGGATGAATATCCAGAATTGAATTCGTATGATTTTGAAGAAAAAGGAAATAAAATGATGAAGGATATTAAATTCTATGTAATTGTTATCTTACTAGCTGCATTGGTTCTAGCACTATGGTATGAATTTAATCATCCAGAAATTCATATTTTACCTAGAAGATTATAGTATTTGTGAGGTCTAACTATGAGTTGGTTGGATAAAATTGCTAAGAAACGATTGGAAGAGCTAGAAGCACATCCAGAATTGAACTCAGACAAATTTGGGGAGAAGATGAGTACTCTATATTTTGCGGTAGTTTTGTTGATTGTTGCCATACTTATTCTTTTGTTTTGGTATGACATTGAACATTTTGAAATTTGGATCTTCCCTGGAAGATAAAAAAAATAGCCACAATTGTGGCTATAATAGCATAAATCCAATGCCTACGATAACACCTGTTATAAATAGGATGGAAATGGTTCTTAAAATATCTTTCTTTCTTGCTTCGTAACGAATCATCACGATTAAACCAAGGCCTGCATTTGTGACAAGACCTGCAAGTAGCGATCCAAAAGAAAGTTCACCAGCTGTATAGAGTTGTGTAAGAACAACTGTAGCTGCACAGTTAGGAATAAAGCCAAATAGTGCGGCGATGATTGGTTGGAATAAATTATCTTGAAGTAAGATCATAGATAATGTTTTTTCTCCAATACATTCCATTAATAGTGTTAATACAAAACTAGTAATAAAGATGAATACATAGATTTTTAAAGATCTTAATAAGGCACTGATCCATAATGGATATTCAGGATAACAACATGGACAGCTTGATCCTGAATTTTCTTCTTCCTCATATTCGTCTTCATCATAATCCTCTTCTTCCATATCTTCGAAGCGGAGGATTTTTTGATGGCGAAATAATACGTGATCGGTAAATAATCCAACGATGATCGCAATGGCAAGTTTTAATCCTAAAATACCAAGTAGAGATGAATACATCTTCGGATTACTAATAAGGATTGGAATGGCTTCATCGCTTGTCGCAATCATAACACTGACTAAAGTTCCTAGGGTAATGTTATTTTGAACAAACAACATAGCGGCTAGAATACTAAATCCACATTGTGGAATCAATCCGACTATTGCGCCTAGAATGGGTCCAAGTCTTTGTAGTCCAAAGAAGAGTTTATCGTCTTGCGTATTCTTTCTTTCGAAAACTTCTAATATACAATAAGTAATATACAATAATGGTAGCATAGCCCATGTATCGTGTATTGTATCTAAAATAATGTCTATAAAATTCAAAGGTAGTTCCTCCTAACTTACATAAGTATACACATTTTTTCAAAAATTGCACGTAAAAAGCAGGAAACTAATCAATTGTTCCTGCTTTATCGTTGATTGTAATTTTTTTGTTTCTTAATCGAACTTGAATATAATCATGTACGCCTGCATAAATAAGTGCAAATATTGGAACGCCTAAGAACATTCCAACAACGCCAAATAATGCGCCACCAACAGTAACGGAGAATAGAATCCAGAAGCCTGACATTCCCAGTTTATCTCCAAGAACAATCGGTTTTATGATGTTTCCATCGCATTGTTGAAGAATGAAGATAAAGATTGTAAAAATCAAGGCTGAGAATGGGTCAATCAAACATAAGATAATGATGACGGGAATAGCTCCTAAGAATGGTCCAAATACAGGGATTACATTTGTGACACCGATAATAAGGGCAATCATACTTGCATATGGAAGCTTTAATACTAGGGCTCCAAAGTAACAGATGACACCGACAATAAATGAGTCAATGATGTTTCCGACAATATATTGTTCAAATACCGTTTTCGCATCATTTGTCCATAATGTTAAATAGTTCGCAAAGTTTTTGTCAAATAAAGAATAATTTAATTTTTTGATTCCTTTTACTAATGTTTCGCGGTCTAATAAAATATAGAATGCAGAAACTAATGCTAAAATAATATTGATGAATCCTTTCACAAAGCTGTATGAGTAAGATGCGATTTTAGGAATAGATTCCGTTAAAACGCTTGTGATTTTCTTTGTGATGTCAAAATTGATCAACAATTGTTCAACTTGTTTTTCTGAAATGTTTAATTTATACGCAAAATCTTTTGTGTATCCAATTAAAGTGTCAGAATAGCTCGCAACATTTTTAGAGAATTGTCGTACAGAATCAATCGTATTCGGGATGATAATAGAGAAAAACAAGATTAGAAATCCAATAGTTAGAATAAACACAATACCTGTCGATAAAATTCTTTTATGTTTATTTTGCATAGGTGTATTGGCTAATAATTTGTTTTCAACCCATTTTTGCGGATTGTTCAATATAAACGCTAAACCAATTCCAAGAAGGAAAGGGAATAGAATTGTTATTATGAACTGAATGGATCGTGTTATATCCTTAAATCGATTTAATATTGTGAAGAAAAGAATCGCAATAATCAATGAAGCAGAATAAACGATGATTCTTTGTTTCATTTCCTGGGTTATTTTAAAATGCATTAAGTAAGACTCCTTCCATACCTTATATAATACCATCTAGAAAAAAATTATAAAAGCCATTATAATAGTCCTATGGAAAAAATATTTGAAGGGGCTATTTCCTGCAAAGCCCTATTAGAAGCAGGTTCTCGTAATTGTAAAAAACTATATATTGATAAGAAAAAGAATACGAAAGATACAAGATATTTGGCTAAAATTGCGAAAAGTCGTGGGTGCGAAGTTGTATTTTGTTCGCGTGAGGAAATTAATGAATTGGCAACAGGTAAAACACATGGTGGAGTGTTACTTATAGCTGAAGAAAAACAGATTCCTCAACTTATTGAAACACATGTCCATGGATTTCTTTGTTATATCGATGGAGTAGAAGATCCATACAATTTGGGAAGTATCTCAAGAACTTTATATGCATCTGGTTGTGATGCGATGATTCTTCCAAAAAGAGACTGGAGCTTTGCCGAACAAACCATTCTAAAGGCGAGTGCCGGTGCTTATGAAAAGCTACCTATTTATTTTGTGGATTCGGATGAAGAATTAGTAAACTATTGTAAAAAGAATAACCTTCCAATTCTTTGTGCCCACAGAAAAGATGCCGTAGGACTCTATGACTATACTTTTGAATCCGATTTTTGTTTATGCCTAGGCGGAGCTTTAAGAGGACTTAGCTCAACCATTACGGCAGCTTCCAAACAAAATATTGTCGTAGAATATGGAAGAGATTTTAGAAATGCCTTAGATTCAGCTAGTGCTGCAGCTGTATTTAGTTTTGAGATATTAAGACAAAAGAAAGTCAAAGCAAGATAAAATGCTTTGACTTTTTCATTTATAGAATAAATTTTGTGTGCTAATTCTTGATCTGCAAAATCAATAATGATGACGCTATAATTCTTTTTCTGTCAATTATATTCCATTAAATGATTGTTGATTTTTTTTGCGTTTTTCTTTGGAAAACCAATCTTACCACGAACTTCATTTAGAGTTGAAATTCGTATGGAAGGATATACAAATATTCAATATTTGATTGTCGAATGCAATAAAAATATACATACCTATCTCCTTATGTCCAAATATACTAAAATAAATATAAATGTCAAATCGAGAATGATGTTATAATAGATGCATGCTGATTAATGTATATATAGAATACAATCGCTTACGCAATACTTTTACTTATTCTTGCGACCAAGATGTTGAAGTTGGATGTAGAGTCCGTGTTGAATTCAACAATCGAACGCTTGTAGGATTTGTCGAAGAAATTGAGGTAGAAAGCGATTTTAAAAATATTAAACCTGTTATTGAAGTCATAGATGAAAAGCCTTTATTGAATAATGAATTAAAGTTATTGGCAAATTATATGGCTGATTTTTATGCGAGTTCGAAAGTGACTTGTTATAAAACGATGCTTCCACCAGCTTTGCGTCCTTCTAGTAAGCATTCAAAAATCATCTATGAAGATTATGCGGTTTTAAAAGAGTCGAATGAAACATTGACTTCTCGTCAAAAAGAAGTGCTTGAAATGTTTAGCTATCCATGTAAAATGAGTGAACTAAGAAAAGTAAGTCCATCCATCACAAAGGTTTTACTAGAAAAGGGCTATATAGGGATTGAAAAAAGAATTAAAGATTCAAATACGCATGTAAGTGAAATTGTGGATGTGATGCATTCTTTAACTATCGAACAAAAAGATGCGATTTCTAAGATCACAAGTACAGAAAAGATGGTATCACTGCTTCATGGTGTAACGGGATCTGGTAAAACCGAAGTCTTTTTGCGTTTAGCTGAAAATGTATTGTCTTGTGGAAAACAAGTTCTATTTCTTGTTCCTGAAATTGGTTTGACGCCGATGATGATACAAAGAGTGCAGGCGCGTTTTAAACAAAAAATTGCGATCTATCATTCAGGGTTGAATGCACAGGAAAAATTAGAACAATATAATTTAGTAAAAGATCATAAAGTCGATATTGTGGTTGGAACACGCAGTGCTTGTTTTATGCCGTTTTCTTCTTTAGGTTTGATTTTAATGGATGAAGAACATGATTCAAGCTACAAACAAGACAATACACCACGCTATCATACGCGAGATATTGTTTTATTTCGTGCGTCTTATCATAAGTGTAAAGTCATTTTGGCAAGTGCGACGCCTTCTTTAGAATCGTACGCAAGAGCTTATAAGAATGTATATGAATTGATTGAACTGAAAAATCGTATTCATGAAATGCCAAAAATTTGTTTGGTGGATATGAAAAAGGAAAGAATCACAAATGGCCTATCTGAAACTTTACTTCAAGCCATTCACAAGCGGCTTTCTAAAAAAGAACAAGTGATCTTACTTTTAAATCGAAGAGGGTATCTTCCTGTTGTTCGTTGTAGCGATTGTGGACACGTTCGTATATGTCCAGATTGTGGAGTAGCCTTAACGTATCATAAAAATCAAAACGCCTTAGTTTGTCATTGTTGTGGAAGACAATTTAAATTTATGGAAGAATGTCCAAGTTGTCATTCTAAGAACTATTTTAAGGCCGGTATGGGTACAGAGCGATTGGAAGAACAGATTGTTGAAATTTTTAAAGATCATCATGTCGTTCGTATGGATGCGGATAGTACGCGAAAAAAGAATGCGCATGAAAAGTTGTTACAAGAATTTGAAGAGTCTGGCGATCTATTAATTGGTACGCAAATGGTCGCAAAAGGACTTGATTTTGAAAGAGTGACTTTAGTAGGGATTTTAAATGCAGATGCTACGCTTTGTCGTAATGACTATAGAGCAAGTGAAACGGCTTATGAAATGTTAGAACAGGCAAGTGGAAGAAGTGGTCGAGGAAAATTAAAAGGTGAAGTTATGATTCAGACTTTTGATCCCGATCATTTTGTGATGCAATGTGTAAAGATGCATGATTATAAGAGATTCTTTAATCAAGAAATGCAATATCGCCACCTAGGTATGTATCCACCTTATGTATATTTATGTACTTTAATCTTTACACATTTCGATTTTAATGAAGCTTATAAACAGGCAAGTGCTGCGAAAGAATATTTTTCTTCTTTGCGTGTTTTAGGGCCCATTGAAATTCGTATGCAACAAAAAAAACATCGTGTTCGTTTGATTTTAAAATCAAAGAATGACAAGTTACTACATGAACTTGTTCAGAATTATTTAGATGAAACAAAACAGATTGTGGATGTGAATATGCATCCGATTATGATGGAGGAATAGAATGCGAAAGTGGATATGGAAAGCTTTGGATGAAGTGGTAAATAAAGAAGTATATTCCAATTTATATTTAAGAAATCACTTGTATGAAGTGGATGAAAAAGATCGTGCTTTAGCAACAAGAATCTTTTATGGTACGATTCAAAATTATCGATATTGTAAAGCGTGTTGGTCAAAGTATGTGAAGAATAAATTAAATCCAAAAATGGATGTATTACTTACAATGAGTACATATCAATTGTTGTTTTTGGATAAAGTACCAAGCTATGCGATTGTCAATGATGCGGTCAATATCGCAAAAAAAATCAATATGAAATATGCCGGACTTACCAATGCGGTATTACATAAGGTAAAACCTATCGAAACCGATAATATGGCTTTAAAATATTCTTTGCCAGATTGGCTATACAAGATGTGGACGAGTCAATATGGTCAAGAAAAAGCTCTTGTTATGGCAAAAGCAAGTGTGAATATTTTGCCAATGTACGTTCGCCGAAATGTGTTGAATACAAACGAATCTGATTTTGATTTGGATATGTTTGTTCGTGTTCAAGATCCATTGTACATCTATAAAGGAAATGATTATTTTCATCATGACTACTATCAAAAAGGCTATATGAGCGCACAAGATGAGGGGAGTTTTGAAATTGCGAAGTTTGTAGATCCGCAAGAAAATGAAAGAATTTTAGATTGTTGTGCGGCTCCAGGGACAAAAAGTATGGCCATGGCTGAAATGATGCATAATAAAGGGCATATTGATGCGTACGATTTACATGCACATCGTAAAGATTTGATTGAAAATGATGCCAAACGATTAGGAATTGATATTATACATGCCGGTGTTCAAGATGCGACTGAATTTAAAAGCTCTAATATGTATGATCGTATCTTATGTGATGTTCCTTGTTCAGGTTATGGTGTACTATCTAGAAAACCAGATATTAAATTACATATGGTACCTGAAGATATGGATACATTGATTCCTTTACAATATTCTATTCTGAATAATGTATGTCAATATGTAAAGGTTGAAGGAACTTTAGTTTATTCAACTTGTACAATGAATAAAAAAGAGAATGAAAAACAGATTGAGAAGTTTTTGAAGGCGCATAAAGAATTTAGTTTAGTAGAAGAAAAAACAATCTTTAGTAACGCTACACAAGATGGCTTCTATATGGCAAAACTAGTGCGTAAATGATATAATGAACGGTAGAAATTGAGGTGCTATTTTGGAAAGTTTATACAATTTAAATTATGATCAAATGTGCGAATATGCATTGGATCATGGATGGAAATCTTATCGTGGACATCAAATTTTTCAATGGTTATATCGTAACCGCGTATTTGATATTGATGAAATGACAAATGTATCAAAGGAAACAAGAGAAATCTTGAAGAAAGATTTTATTGTGAATCCTTTAGAATTAATAAAAAAACAAGTTTCACATGATGGAACGACAAAATTCTTGTTTAAGACAAGTGATGGAGCCCTATTAGAAAGTGTTATGATGGTCTTTGACTATGGAAGAAGTGTATGTGTTTCAAGTCAAGTTGGATGTAATATGGGTTGTGCATTTTGTGCAAGTGGGCTTACAAAGAAAAAAAGAGATTTGACAAGTGGAGAAATGGTTGCCCAAGTTATGTATGTTCAAAAAGAATTGGATAAAGATAACTTACGCCTATCGCATATTGTTGTCATGGGAACAGGCGAGCCATTTGATAACTATGATAATGTTATGAATTTTTTAGCTACGGTAAATCATGATCGTGGCTTGGGTATTGGCTCAAGACATATCACAATTTCGACTTGTGGAATTGTGCCTAGAATCTATGATTTTGCCAACGAACATACCCAATACAATTTGGCCATCAGTTTACATGCACCAAATGATGAATTGCGTGATCAATTGATGCCGGTAAACCATGCATATCCATTAAAGGAATTGATGGAAGCGATTCAGTATTATGGTAAGGAAAATAATCGTCGTTTGACATTTGAATATATTTTATTAAAGGGTGTCAATGATCATCCTGAACATGCCAAACAATTATCGAAGCTTTTACATGGAATGAATGCCTATGTAAATTTGATTCCATATAATGCGGTTGATGAAAAAGGCTTCAAATCGGTTACACATGATGAGGCGATGGTATTCTATGATTTGTTGATGAAAAATCATGTGCGTTGCACAATTCGAAAAGAGCATGGTAATGATATTGATGCAGCTTGTGGTCAGTTAAGAATTAAGGAAATAAAAAAGGAAGGAATTTAAGTCGATGAAAGTTTTTGCGAATACGAATGTAGGTCTTGTAAGAAAATTAAATGAAGATGATTATTGTATTGCCCACAATGACAATGATGAATGGATGGCCATCGTCTGTGATGGTATTGGCGGGGCAAAAGCCGGAGAAGTGGCAAGTCATACAGCGGTCATGACGATGTATGAGGCATTTATGAAGGCTCCTAAATTTAATAAAGATCGACAGGTGGATAATTGGATTCGTGAAAATTTAAATCAGGCGAATGATTTTATTTATTCAAAAAGTTTAAAAAACCCAAACGAGAGAGGCATGGGAACAACCGCTGTGGGTGTTATTGTAGCTAGCATTGGAACCTTTATTTTCAATGTAGGAGATTCAAGAATCTATGCCGATTATAATGGGGAATTGATTCAAATGAGTGAAGATCATAGTGTAATTGCCCAACTTTTAAAGGAAGGCAAAATCACAAGTGAAGAGGCAAAAACACATCCTAAAAAAAATACATTGACAAATGCACTTGGTGTATGGCATGTGTTCCGTATTGATATCAATAAGATTGAAAATACATATAACTATTTATTGATCTCAAGTGATGGGCTTCATGGATATGTTGAAAAGAAAGTAATTTCAGATATTGTGCATGATGAAAGTCTTTCTTTACAGGAAAAAGTGGATACATTGATCGCAAGAGCCAACCAATCGGGTGGTTATGACAATTGTTCAATTATCTTAATGGAGAATGATGGAGAACAATAATATGATGATGGAACAGATAGCGAATCGTTATGAAATCTTGTCTTTGATTGGACAAGGTGGTATGGCGGATGTCTATAAGGCAAAAGATACAATTTTAAATCGTATTGTCGCAATCAAAGTTCTACGTGATAAATTAAGTCAAGATGCGATGGCACTTGTTCGTTTTCAACGTGAGGCAAGTGCAGCAAGTCGACTATCCCACCCCAATGTAGTGGATATATATGATGTTGGTGAATACGAAGGTATGCACTATATTGTTATGGAATTTATTCGTGGAAGAACATTGAAAGAATTGATTGCACAGCGTGGTGCCTTAGATGTCGATGAGGCCATAGGCATTATGAAACAATTGGTGAGTGCTATAAATCATGCGCATGAACATAAAATTATTCATCGTGACATAAAGCCACAAAATGTTTTAGTTAAAGATGATGGAACAATAAAAATCACTGATTTTGGGATTGCGGTAGCCAATGGATCTGTACAATTAACTTTTAACAATACAGTCATGGGTTCAGCACACTACTTAGCTCCTGAAACAACACAGGGAAAAGAGCCCAATGAACAAGTCGATATATATTCTTTGGGTATTGTATTCTATGAATTATTAACAGGCAAAGTTCCTTTTACAGGAAAAACACCAACAGAAATCGCAATTAAGCATTTGCGTAAGCCAATGCCATATGTACGTGATTTTAATCCGAACATACCGCAATCGGTAGAGAATATTATTTTAAAGGCAACCGCAAAAAATCTTTCCGATCGTTATGTTTCTTGTAAAGAAATGCTTTATGATTTGATTCATTGCATGGATGATGAATATCGGAATATGAAACGTATTAAAGTGGATCAAGATCAAACAAGTGAATTGTTGAAATTTGATAATGGTCATCTTGATTTTGAGGATGAAGAGCCTGCAAAGGTGGAAAAGAAACAAAGAAATTGGATTCCTGCTTTAATGATTTCAGCCGCTGTAATTATTGGAATCGTTGTATTAGTACTTGTCGCAAGTATTACAGGAATCATTCGAATTAGTGGATTTTTAGGCTATCAAACGATGCCAGATGTGATTGGACAAAGTCAAGAAGATGCGATCGATACATTGCAGGATGCGCATTTTAATACTTCCAAAGTCACGTATGTCTATAGGGCAAATGATAAATATGAAAAGGGAAAAATTATTAAGTCTTCCCATAAAAAGGGTGAAGTTATTTTAAATGATACAAAGATTGTTTTGACTGTATCTAAAGGTGCGACCTATTTAGTACCTGATTTTACAGATGGAACGTATGTGGATGCTGAATATGAATTGGAAAAGAATTGTCCCAATGTAAATATTGTTGTGGAATACAAGGGTAAGAAAGATTTGGATCCAGGTATTGTGTTGAAACAAAAGGGCTTAACTCCAGGAACTCGAATGGATCCGGATAGCAAAAAAACAATAACATTTGTCGTAAGTACATATCCTTCCATTGTGATTCCGTCGGATTTGATTGGAAAAGATGTATTAGATGCCAAAGATGAATTGAATGATCTAGGTATTGCGGCTGTTTTAAGTAAAATTTCAGATGGTTCAGGAAGTAATAAAGTAATTAGTGTCTCACCAGATGTAGGGACAGAATATGTACAGGAAGGAACAAACAGTGTTGTTACACTGTATTATGATTAATATGCAGCAGGGAAGAATTATAAAAATTATTTCGAATCAATATACGATTCAAAATGAAAAAGAAGAAATTATTGCCAAACCAAGAGGTAAAATGCGCCAGCAACAAACGCCTGTTGTAGGGGATTTTGTAGAATATGAAAAGATTGAAGATTCGTATCGCATTCATAAAGTGTTGCCACGAACAAATCGTCTTTTAAGACCGGCCATTGCCAATGTCGATCAGGCATTGATTGTCACAAGTTTAAAAGATCCAGATTATTCATGTCATCTTTTAAATCGTTTGATTTTCTTGGTAGGCCTAGCTGGAGTAAAGCCGGTGATTTGTGTGACAAAACTGGATTTGTTAGAGGATCCTGAAGAAATCTTGGCGGATTTAGAAAAATACAAAAAGGCTGGATATGATGTGGTATTCTCAAATCCAGGTAGTGATGATAGAGAATTGCAGGAAATCTTAAATGGTAAGGTATCCGTATTATGTGGTCAATCTGGAGCGGGTAAGAGTAGTTTATTGAATCGCTTGAATCCGGATTTTGAATTGCAGACACAAGCTATCTCAAAAGCTTTAGGACGTGGTAAACATACAACACGCTATTGCCAATTACATCCTGTATGTGATGGATTAGTGGCGGATACGCCAGGTTTTTCAAGTTTAGATTTTACTAGATTAGATACATCCCATTTAGATGCGTGTATTCTTGATTTTAAACCTTATATTCATACGTGTCGATTTAAAGATTGTAAGCATTTAAATGAACCGGATTGTAGCATTAAAGAGGCACTCAATAAGGGTGAAATCAACGCGTCAATCTATGAGGATTATAAAAATATTATGGAAGAAAGAGGTAAGAAACTATGAATGAAATTGTAATTGCACCTTCAATTTTATCTTTGGATTATTCCAATGTGAGTGCGCAACTTGAAGAGTTAAAGGCATCCAAGGCGAAATGGTTACACTTTGATGTGATGGATGGTCATTTTGTACCAAACTTAACTTTTGGACCTGATATTTTAAAAGGCTTTAAAAAGGCTTGTCCATTATTTATGGATGTGCATTTGATGGTTGAAGATCCCAAAACGTATGCACCAATTTTCATTCAAAATGGAGCGGATTTAGTCACATTCCATACAGAAGCTTTAGATAATGATTTAAGTCGTATTCAAGGCTTATTGGATGAAATTCATAATTTGGGGGCAAAAGGCGGTATTGTGGTTAAGCCAAATACAGCGATTGAACCTTTTGAAAGTGTATTAAAATCTTGTGATTTAGTTTTAGTTATGAGTGTAGAGCCTGGTTTTGGTGGCCAAAAATTCATGGCAGACATGCTTAAAAAGGTAGAGTGGTTAAAAGAGAAACGTCAAGAATTGAATCTGTCCTATCGCATTGAAATAGATGGTGGTATTAATCAAGATACGTATAAATCTGCATTGGATGCAGGTTGTGATACATTGGTTGCGGGAAGCTACGTATTTAAAAATGATATTACCAAAACCATTGAAGGTATGCTTGCATAAATATGACTTGTGCTGTTTTGATTACCCCACTCGTTGATGTTGTACCTATTATTGAAGGTTGTGATTATATTGGCGTAGATGCGGGGGCATTAAAAATTATAGATCAAGGTCTTCCTATTAAAATGGCTGTTGGAGACTTTGATTCTTTAAACGAAGAAGATTTAAAACGAATTACGTGTCCGATTGAAAGACATCCAATCATGAAAGATGAAACGGATTCAGAACTTGCGATTCGATTATGCAAAGATTATGATACGATCTATTTGTATGGTGGAATACAGGGTAGAATCGATCATACAATTGCCAATATTCGTTTGGCAATGTATCGTTTTAATAATTTGGTTTTGATAGATGAACATCAAAAGATATCTGTTATGAATGTAGGGGAGTATGAAATTGATAATACGTATCGGCATATTTCATTCTATCCAATTTTAGAAGGTGTGCTTTCTTTATCTGGATTTTTATATCCACTACAATCTAGACGTATTCATATTGAGGAAATATATACAACAAGTAATTCTTTGGTTGAAGATAAAGGCATTGTTCGTATAGAAGAGGGGCGCTTTCTTTGTGTACAATCCAATTGGAGGTAGTCTATGTTTTATGATGTAGCTATGAACTTTGTGATTGGAACTATCTTAATGGTGGTTGGAGCTATCATGCTGTGTATTCCAAATCGAGTTTTCACATGGATCTTAGTTGTTTCCATTCTGTTTTTATTTGCGAATGGAGTTACTTTATTTATTCGTTTTATTAAAAATAAAAAAAACAAAGACTTTTTCTTTTCAATCTTATCGTTTGCGTTTATGTTTTTCTTGATGAACTTTCGTTATATTCCACAATGGATCTTGCGAGTGAATTTTGGTGGGTATTGTATTCTTTGTGGTTCGGCTTGTTTTATTCAACTTGTGATTGATAAAATCAATCATTTTAAAGGGAAGTTTTTTAACTTTGTGTTTACCATTATTTATATTTTATTTGGTTTTTATCTTCTTTTGAATCCGAATTTTCATACGGATCTTTTAATGCAGGCATTTGGAATCTATTTTATGATTCTAGGCTTACGTTATTTAGGCGATGGATATGTGGGAATCAATCCTCTTACAAAATATAAGTGGAAACGTAAAGTAAGAATCACGCTTCCTGCTTTTTTGTGTGCTTTAGTGCCTGATGCTGCATTGGCGAGTATTAACCGTTATTTAGAAGAAGGCAAACCAGAAGATTTAAATACGTATAAAATGGAGGATCCTGTTCGTTTAAAAGTGATTGTACATGTGGGGCCTAAAGGTTTTCAAAAGGTAGGTCACATTTGTTTTTCATATGACAATATTGTATATAGTTATGGCAATTATGATAGTGACTCCTTTCGTTTGAATCAAACAATTGGAGATGGTATCTTTTTTACAGTGCCTTTAGAGAAATATATTCCGAATATGATTTCGGCTGAAAATAATTCGATTTTTGAGTATGGTATTTTGACAACGCCTACACAAAATGAATTCATAGAAAAGGAAATTGAAAAGATTCGTTTAAATGGGTATCGTTGGTATACAAAAATAGAAAAAGAAGATGGCTATGATCATTTTAGTAAGTATGAAATGGATTATCCGAGTCGTCTTCATTATCGTACGGGAGCTAAATTATATAAGGTAAAGAGTGGTAAATTTCATATTTATTGGGCTTTAGGTGATAATTGTGCTTCTTTTACAGATTTAGTTTTAGGAACACTTGGTGCAGATGTACTAAGTATACGTGGGATCATTAGTCCTGGAACGTATTTGGATTGGCTTCAAAAAGAATATTTAAAGAAAAATAGTCCAATTGTATCTAGGTGTATATATACAAAAGAAACGGTGGAACAATAGATGAATGGATATTTTTATGTATTAACGACAATAGATATTTTCGTTCTTTGTTTCATGTGCGTGTTGACGCGATTAAGCGAATCATTAAATAAAAAACAAAAGCGTGGTTTTTTCTTTGCATTTATATTGATTGCGTTTATTTCTTTATTGGAAGTTGTTACATTAAAAGTGGATGGGTTACCAGTTCGTTATCGTTGGATCAATATTATATCGAATTATCTTGGCTTTGGACTTACACCATCTGTTTGTATCTGTCTTGTGTATGTATTGGATAAAAATACAAGGCTTAGGTGGGAATTTAAATTGGCAATTTTATGCGAAATTATCTATCTTTTGGTTCTTGCGATATCGATTCCGTCTGGACTTGTATTTTCAGTAAGTCAAGAAAATATATATTCTCGTGGGCCTTATTTCTTTATTTACATCTTTGTGTATTTTATATCTATATTCTATTTATCTTTATCCACAATCTTAGTTTCGAAGCAGTTTCAAAATCGCAGTAAAGCATTGATTTATCCATTGATTATCTTCTTGGCTGCAGAAACCATCATTCAAATCATGGTTCCTAATCTTCATGTGAGCTGGCTTTGTGTCACTTTACTTTCTGTACTTTATTTTATTTATTGTAGTGAAATGTGGAATCAATTGGATAGTTTAACAGGATTGTTGAATCAGAATAGTTTCTTGAATCGTAGTCATGAAATGAATTATACAAATGGAATGTTGATCGTGTTTGATGTGGATGATTTTAAACATGTCAATGATGTGTATGGACATGTCAAAGGAGATCTTTGTCTAAGTATCATTGCCAACTGTATTAAGAAAGCCTATGCCAAATATGGATATTGTTACCGAATTGGTGGCGATGAGTTTTGTGTATTACTAAAAAATTGTCGTAATGAAGATTCGTGTTCTATACAATTTGATTATTTGGTGAAATCCAAACAAAGAAAATATAAATATTTACCTTCGGTGTCTTATGGATCGGCTTTGTTGCTGACGGGAGATATTGTGAGTGTTAAGGATTTGGCAGATCAAAATATGTATTTAAATAAAAAACGAAATAAAGAACAGCAGTGATTTGATAATTGCTGCTGTTTTAAGGTAGAAACCAAGTAATCAGATCCACGATCCATGCGATGAAATTAGATCCTTTATTAATTTCGTTGTCATATTGATGAGATTGTATCATTTCTTCTTTTGAAAAACCCTTTTGTGTTAAATCTTCTATTTCTTTTTGAGTTAGGCCTTGATTTAGTAATTCATCCTTATCTTGTTTGTTCATTTTCTTTACCTCTTATGAATGGCTATTATCTTTACGATATTGCAATGGAGAAGTAAGGGTGGCCTTTTTAAAGGCTTGTGCAAAATAGGATTGACTTGTAAAACCAACAATATATGCGATTTCTGAAATTTGTAGGTTGGTTGTAGACAGCAAAAGTTTAGCTTCTTCTAAACGTTTTTGAATCATATAGTTAATGGGAGAAATGCCTTTATATTGTTTAAAGGCATGTACAATATGGTATTTGTTTAAGAATGTGAGTTCACTTAATGTATCGAGTGTGATGTCTTCTTTGAAGTGTGCATCAATATATTTTTCAATTAAGACACAATCTTTATTGGCTTTATTGATTGGTGAAGATTTTAAGTTGATGTTTGCGCGTCGCATGAGGTTGATCAATAAAACTTCAAGTAGGTTTTGACAAAGAGATTGGTATTCTGTATCTTTTGTCTTTACTTCAAACAGGATTGTTTTCAAATAAAACAAAACTTCATGTTTATATTCATAATAATTGGCAATACTACAACCTTGTTCCTCATCTTCTTCTTTTGAAAAGTAAGTGACACCTTCAATTCCCATGACAATATATTCGAAGTTTACATTTTCAATACCACGTTCTGTATGGGAAACAAGAGGATTGACAATAACTAAATCATCTTCTTTGACAGGATAGTTTTTATTGTCTAGACTTAAAAGTCCATGGCCTTTTGTCACATAGAATATTTCTGTATATAAGTGTGTATGCAGAGTGGAATTCCATTCATGATCAAATTTAGATTCTGTTATATATAAAAGCTTTGGGCGTGCTTTGTTGAAATCGACTTGATCGATTTGAAAGCGTTGTGTACTCATATAAACACCTCTTTTTGTATAATTATATAATGTTTTCATTTATTTATCAATTTTGTTCATAAATTTATCGAATCGCAACATATCTAAAATATCGAGCTATATTTTTATGATAAAGCGCTTACAAATAAGTTATACTTTGATTGTCAAAAGAGGTTCATACGAATTTTATAAGGAGGTAAAGTATGAAAAAAGTTATAACTGCTGGGTTGTCATTTGCGATGGCTGCTTCAATGTTAGCAGGATGTTCAAGTAAACCAGCTGAAAATTCGGATTCTGGAGATAAACGAGTATTAAAATTTGATTCGTTCTCTGGTGGAAATGGTGAAAAAGTATTTACAAAATTAGCAGAAGCTTTCGAAAAAGCAAATCCAGATGTAGATGTGCAATTGCGTTTTGAAAAAGAATTGCCAGATGTATTAAATAAAGAAAATGCGAAGGGTGAATATTCAGATGTTGTTTATTATAATTTAGGACAGCCTTCTGGATATACTGAAACTCAATTAAATACACACGAAGTATTAGATATTTCTGATGTTGTTGAAGAAGTAGGTATGGATGAAAACTATGCGAATAGTAGTATCGTACAATATTATGGTGATGGAAAATCTTATTTAATGCCACTTAAAACAACACCTGCTGGATTCTTCTATAATACAGAATTAGTTGGAGAAGGAAAGAAATATGATCTTCCAACAACTTGGGAGGAATTCTGGGCTTTAGGTGATCAAGCTAAACAAGATGGTATTTCATTATTTACATATCCAACAAACGGTTACTTTGATAATACATTAAATGCATTGTTGAAAGAAACTGGTGGAGAAGAATTATTATCTAACGTATTAAATTATGATAAGGATGCTTGGAATACAGATGGTGCTAAACAAACTATCGATATTTTAACTAAATTAGTAAGTCCTGATTATTTATATTCTGATACAGTATCTAATGCCAATGCGAAAGATGGATTCACAATGAACCAACAGGTAGTTATTGATGGAAAAGCATTATTCATGCCTAATGGTGACTGGGTAGTAAATGAAATGGCAGATACAACTCCTGAAGATTATCACTGGGGATTACTTCCATTGCCTGCATTAGAAAAAGATGGTGAACGTTTCGTTGGATCTATGACTGAACAAGTATGGATTCCTGCTCAAGCTAAAAACGTAGATGATGCGAAAGCATTCTTGAAGTTTATCTATTCTGAAGAAGGCGTTAAGATCATGGCTGAAGGTGGAAACATTGTTCCAACAGATACTATGTCTGATACGATTGCAGCTATGGAAGATGGATATACAAAAGAATTCTTCTCAGTATATGATAATGCTTCTGCAGCTTTAGGTGCATTTGCTCCTTATAACACAGATAACTTACCAGATTTCGATCGTGCTGCTACAGTATTTGGTTCAATCGACTCTTTAGCAACAGGTGAATTAAGTGCAAAAGATTATCAAGCTAAATTATCAGATGCTTGGGCTAAATTAGCAAAAAATAAAGCCGTAGCTGAATAATTAAAAAAGTATATTTTAACATAAAGCGATGAGCATATTATTGCTCGTCGCTTTTTAAAAGATGGGAGGTAACTCATGAATAAAAAGAAAGCACAAAATCGTTTCGTATTTGCGTGTCTTGCACCAGCCGTTATTTTAGTTGTCATTTTTATGGTCATTCCAACGATTGATGTATTTAAGACGGCATTCTTTAAAAAGAGCAATTTCGTAAGTGATGCCACTTTTGCAGGTTTATTCAACTTTAAGGTTCTTTTTAACGATATGCGTTTTATTGAGGCTATGCAAAATACAATTTTATATGTTGTATTGATCACAATCATCACTTTGGTGTTGGCAGTCTTATTTGCGACCTTATTAACTCGTGAAGAATTTGTAGGAAAGAATTTCTTCCGCGTGATTTTCTATATTCCAAATATTTTGAGTATTGTAGTTATCGCAGGTATTTTCTCAGCCATTTATCAACCAACCAATGGTATTTTGAATTCATTCTTAGGTATGATTGGTCTAGAATCTTTACAAAGACAATGGATGGGAAATCCAGCTATTATTAACTATTCTATTATTGGTGCATTAGTTTGGCAGGCCATTGGATATTATATGGTTATGTATATGTCGAGTATGACAAGTATTCCAGAAAATCTTTATGAAGCGGCAAGTTTAGAAGGAGCAAGTAAAGTAAAGCAGTTTTTTATGATTACTTTACCATTGATTTGGGATAACATTCGTACAACTTTGACTTTCTTCGTTATTTCTACAATTAACTTATCCTTTATGTTTGTGCAGTTGACAAGTGAAGGAAACTTAGGAAGTGAAGTGGCATTGAACTATATGTATAACAATGCGTTTGCGGGTAAATATGGATTTGGTATGGCAATCGGAGTTTGTATCTTCGTATTCTCATTTGCGTTATCCGCTATTATAAATAAAGTCACAGAACGTGATGTATTGCAGTATTAGGAGGATGAAATATGAAGAAGCGTAATTTTCCTTTATATAAAATCTTTGTTTATGTAGCATTGATTACGTTGGCTATTTCGATTATTGTACCGATCGCATGGGTTTTCCTTGCATCTTTAAAATCGCAACTAGAATTGGTAAGTGGCAATCCATTTGATTTTCCAAAACAAATGTTATGGTCAAACTTTGTGGATGCCTTTGTGAAGGCAAGAATGGGTGATTATTTGTTGAATACGATCATTGTAACCGCATTATCCTTAGTTATCTTGTTGGTGGTTGCTCTTCCTGCATCGTATGTATTAGCTCGCTTTGATTTTGTTGGAAAGAAATTCTTTAACGGATTGTTTATGGCCGGACTATTTGTCAACGTGAATTACATCGTATTACCTATTTTCTTGATGTTATTTAATGCCGATATCAAGCTTGGCGTCGACTTTTTCTTGAATAGTAAATTCTGGCTTTCTGTTGTTTATGCAGCAACAGCCTTGCCATTTACGATTTATTTGTTGACAGGTTATTTCAAAACATTGCCAAAAGCTTATGAAGAAGCAGCTCGTATTGATGGTTGTGGCTATTTCAAGACTATGACTAAAATTATGATTCCAATGGCTAGACCTAGTATTATTACTGTAATTTTATTTCAGTTTTTAGCATTCTGGAACGAATATATTATCGCATTTACATTTATGGATAAAGATAATGCGACTTTGGCAGTTGGTGTTAAATATTTGATGGCTGATGCAAAATCACAAGCGAATTTTGGCGTTATGTATGCTGGATTGGTAATTGTTATGATTCCAACACTGATTCTTTATATTTGTGTTCAAAAGAAGATTACACAAGGTATGAGCATTGGTGGAATGAAAGAGTAAGAGGTGTCTAGTATGAGAGATGATAATAAAGTAATGAATATAGTTATGATTATTTTATTCTTTGTGTTTTTAGGACTAATCATTTGGGCACAAAAGACAGTTAGTGTTCGTAATTTAATGATTGAAATTGTTGGATTGACGGGTTTGCTTACATTGTTGTTTTTATACAACAAGAAACATAAATAGGAGGATGAAGTATGGCAGAATTATCATTGCAGCATGTTGATAAAATATATGACAACAATGTTCAGGCTGTATTTGACTTTAATTTAGATGTAAAAGATAAAGAATTTATTGTGTTTGTAGGACCTAGTGGATGTGGTAAGTCTACAACACTTCGTATGATTGCTGGTTTAGAGGAAATTAGTGCCGGTGATTTCTATATTGATGGAAAAAGAATGAATGATGTGGAACCAAAAGATCGTGATATTGCGATGGTATTCCAATCCTATGCTTTATATCCACATATGAGTGTGTATGAGAATATGGCTTTTGGTTTAAAACTTCGTAAGTTCAGCAAGGAAGAAATAGATAAACGTGTGCATGAAGCGGCACGTATTTTGGAAATCGAGCCTTATTTGGATCGTAAACCAAAGGCATTATCGGGTGGACAAAGACAACGTGTTGCATTAGGACGTGCGATTGTACGTAATGCGAAAGTATTCTTGATGGATGAACCACTTTCAAACCTAGATGCTAAATTGCGTGTTCAAATGCGTTCTGAAATCATTCAGCTACATGAAAGAATTGGTGCTACTACAATTTATGTTACACATGATCAAACAGAAGCTATGACAATGGCGGATCGTATTGTTGTTATGAAGGGTGGATATATTCAACAGATTGGTTCACCTAAAGAAATTTATAATAATCCCGCAAATCTATTTGTGGCAGGATTCTTGGGAGCTCCAGCTACAAACTTTATTAAGGGTGTTTACAAAAATGGATTCTTTTATGTAGATGATATGAAGATTGATATTCCTTTGATGTATCGCGAAAAACTTTCTAGCTACCAAGGAAAAGAAATTATTATGGGTATTCGTCCAGAAGATCTACATGGGGAAGGCATTGTTGCCGATACGTATCCAAGTGCAAACTTTGATTTTGAAATTGAAGTGGCTGAATTATTAGGACATGAATATATTTTACATGGTTCTTTGAATGGGCAAAAAATGTGCGCAAAAGTAAATTCACGTTTAGAACCAGAAGCTCACACAACAATTAAGTTGACGATGGATTTATCAAAAGTGCATTTCTTTGATTTAGAAACAGAAAATAGAATTGACTAGTTTAGGAGAAAATAAAAATGATTGAAACAGGCAGAGTAACTGTACCAACAGATGTTGATGTGATTGATGCGACAATTGAAATCATTCATCGATGGAAAGCCGATGCGATTCGTGACTGTGATGGAACGGATATGCCGGAAGAATTGCGTAAAATGGACATCAAACAATATGCAACGTATTATACGACAAGAAAAGATAATGCTTGGGCAAAAGCAAATCCAGATGAAATTCAACAAATGTATTTGATGAGTGATTTTGTGACAGCTCGTGATACGGAATTAAAGATTCAAATCATGCAGCATTTCTATAAAGATCAATTAAAACCAAACATTAAAGACAATCATAGATGGTGGGAAGTGATTGATCGTACTACAGATGAAGTTGTCACAAATTGGGATTATGATGAAGAAACAATGGAAGTGATTATTCATGAAACTATTCCATATCATGCGTATACTGTAAGCTTTTTAGCTTTTGTGATCTGGGATCCAGTACATATGTATAATGCTCTAACAAATGATTGGAAAGATGAAGAGCATCAGATGACTTATGATGTTAGACAACCTAAAACACAAAAGTATGTTTTAGATAAATTCAGAAAATTCTGTGAAGAAAGAGATGATGTAAATGTTGTTCGTTTTACAACATTCTTCCACCAGTTTACTTTACAATTTGATGAGTTTGCTCGAGAAAAATTTGTAGACTGGTTTGGATATAGTGCTTCTGTATCTCCATATATCTTGGAACAATTTGAAAAAGAGGTAGGCTATCCATTTAGAGCGGAATATATTATTAATAAGGGATTTAACAATTCCACTTTCTGTGTTCCTACAAAGGAATATCGTGACTTTATGGATTTCCAACAGCGTGAAGTGAGTAAGCTAGCTAAAAAATTTGTCGATATTTGTCATGAATATGGAAAAGAAGCCATGATGTTTTTAGGGGATCACTGGATTGGTACAGAACCATTTGGTAAATATTTTGAATCGATTGGATTAGATGCCGTTGTAGGTTCGGTTGGTTCTGGTACTACACTTCGTTTGATTTCAGATATTAAAGGTGTTAAATATACAGAAGGAAGATTCTTACCTTATTTCTTCCCAGATGTTTTCCATGAAAATGGAGATCCATTAAAAGAAGCTAAGGTCAATTGGGTTACAGCAAGAAGAGCCATCTTGCGAAGTCCAGTGGATCGAATTGGGTATGGTGGATATTTAAAACTTGCGTTGGATTTCCCAGAATTCATTGATTATATTGAAAAGGTTTGTGATGAATTCCGTACTTTATATTCACATGTAAATCAACAAGTTCCACACAACTTATTAAAAGTGGGTGTTATCAATAGTTGGGGTGAACTTCGTCGTTGGGGAACGCATTTAGTTCATCATGCGATTTGGTATAAACAAATTTATTCATACACTGGTGTTATGGAAGCATTGAGTGGATTCCCGTTTGATGTTCGCTTTATTAGTTTTGATGATATTCGCAAAGATCCATCCATTTTAGAGGATATGGATGTTGTGATGAATATTGGTTCTGCCTATACAAGTTTTAGTGGTGGTGCAGAATTTGACGAAACAATCATTACAGCACTTCGTCGCTATGTTGATCAAGGTGGTGGATTCATCGGTGTTGGTGAGCCAACAGCTATAAATCGTAATGGTAAATATTTTACATTATATGATGTATTAGGTGTCGATAAAGAATTAGGATTCACAATGCATACAGATAAGTATAATTGGGAAGTGCATCCAAATCATTTTATTACGGAACAATTAGAGCATGAAGACTGGGGAGAATGCATCAATAATGTATATGCATTACCTGGTACAGAAATCTTGGCTGAAAAAGATCTGCATGTAAATCTAGCCGTGAATGAATATGGAAAAGGGCGCGGTGTGTATATGAATGGTCTTCCTTTTAGTTTTGAAAATGTACGACTCTTATATCGTGCCATCTTCTTTGCGGCACATAAGGAAGATGAGATGAAGCGTTGGTATTCAGAGAACTATAATGTAGATGTCAATGTATATCCTTCTACAAATAGTTTCTGTGTTGTAAATAATACATATGAACCTCAAACTACAACAATTTATAAGGGTGATGGTTCTAGTTTTGAAGTTGAATTAGCGGAATGCGAAATTCAATGGTTTGAAATATAATAATATCCTGTAAAAGTAAATAGAGCCAAGCTGAAAGTGCAGAGAAATTTGCACTTTTAGCTTATTGTGGATGGTAAAATAGAAATATAGGGTGGTGATTTTCATGAATAGTCTTATTTTTGACGAGAAAAAGAAAGAATTTACTATATTGGATGGAAGTTTAGGGAAGTATTCGTTTTTAGATGTTGTTTCAAGTCAAATTGTATATGAAGACGCAAAGTATAAAGATAAATCACCTATGTTTTCTCACAGGATATTAGTGAGCACTTTGAATCATAGTATTTTCATTGAAATGAAAAAAGTATATGTGGGTATTGAAATTCAATTATTAAATGGAAATAAGGTATATGTATATATTTCGAAATCTCCAGTCATTCAACATAATTTTCAATTCAAACAAGACTTGAAGGTTGCCAAATGTTTGAATGAAAAATTAAAAGAATTCTATAAATAGAAAAAAAGAAGAGTTTATCTCTTCTTTTTTATCTTATGCATAATTTTTTTAAGGATCCTAATTATCTAAAATTAAATAGCGTTTTGTTTCTTCAATGTTTTTAATGTTCTAGCTGAAACACGGATAGTTTGAGGTTTTCCGTCAACTACAACACGAACTTTTTGAAGATTCACGTTCCATTTACGGCGAGAAGCACGCATTGAGTGAGAACGTTTATTTCCAGATAAAGGACCTTTTCCAGATACTGCACATACTCTTGACATCTTAATGTCCTCCTTTTTCTTTCATTTACGCAATCGCTTAACTATAATACCATTAACAAGCCTGTATTTCAAGTCCTGAATTAAAATTTGTTAGGAATTCAATAGAATGTTATAATGATAGTGTTTTGAAAAGAGGAGTAGATAGAATGTTGAATTCGAATTATATATGGATTATTGGAATGTGTTTAATCACACTCGTTATTATGTTAGTCATCATGCCTGGATTGATTGATTATTTACATAAAATCAAATTTGGACAGACGGAAAGAGAAGAGGGCTTGGCAAGTCATAAAAAGAAAAATGGTACGCCAACTATGGGTGGCTTAGCCTTTATTATTGTGCCTACACTTGTGTATGTGATTGGTTCTTTCTTTACACCATTCAAATTAGATATGAACACAATGATTATTTTATTGGCTTTTGTAGGATATGGTGTTGTTGGATTTATTGATGATTATATTATTGTAGTTCAAAAGAACAATGAAGGATTAAAACCAGCGCATAAGTTTTTACTTCAATCTGTTTTAGCCATTGTATTTTTCTTCTTGTATCGAACAAATTCAACTACAGATATTTGGATTCCAATTTTTGATGTCACAATCAATTTATCATGGTTCTACTTTGCTTTAGTTTTCTTAATGTTTACAGCGGAAACCAATGCCGTTAACTTAACGGATGGTTTGGATGGATTATGTGCAGGTCAAATGGTGATCGCATTAGTTCCTTTTGCGATTTTCGCATTCATTCAAGACTTAAATAATGTGGCATGTTTGATTTGTATGGTCATCTTTGCGTTACTAGGCTATTTAAAATTCAATAAGCATCCAGCTAAGATCTTTATGGGTGATACTGGATCTTTAGCGCTAGGTGGCTTTATAGCGGCCATCGCAATGGTTTTAAAACAAGAAATCCTTTTGATTGTGATTGGATTTGTGTTTGTGGCAGAGGTTTTAAGTGTAATTATACAGGTTACGTATTATAAAAAAACACATAAGAGAATCTTTAAGATGGCGCCTTTACATCACCATTTTGAAATGTGTGGCTGGTCTGAAGAAAAGGTTGTAACTCGCTTTAGACTTGTAGGTGTGATCTTAGCTATTCTTGGGCTTGTTTTGGGGGTAATGTAGAATGGAAACTGTATTGGTTATTGGTGCGGCTCGTAGTGGTATTGCGGTAAGTAAACTATTATTAAAAAATGGGTATCATGTGATTTTAACAGATTCTAATAAAGTGAATGAAAAGAGTGAATTGGAATCATTGGGTATTGAAGTATATGATGAAGGTCATCCAGATTGTTTAAAAGAGAAAAAATATGCGTTTATTGTAAAGAATCCTGGAATTCCTTATCGTGTTCCTTTCGTTCATTATTTTGTGGAACAAAACGCAAAAATCTATACGGAAATTGAAGTGGCATATCGTTATGCGAAAAACTTTGATTATGCGGCTGTTACAGGTACAGATGGAAAGACAACAGTAACAACTTTATTATTTGAAATGTTGAATCGTCAAAAAAAGAGTTTAGTTGCCGGAAACATTGGTACGCCTTTGTGTGAATTGGCTTTAGAATATACGGATGCAAATTATAATGTAGCCTTGGAATTGAGTAATTTTCAATTGTTAGGAATTGAAACATTTAGACCACATGTATCGACTGTCACAAATCTAGCGCCAGATCACTTAGATTATATGGATAGTCTAGAAGCTTATTATGAAAGTAAGATGCGTATTTATGAAAACACAAATGCGGATGATTATTTTATTCGTAATGTGGATGATGAAAATGTTGTGAAGTATGCACAAAACATTCCTTGTCATGTGATTGATTTTTCTTTAAAAAGAAAAGATGTTGACTTATATAAAGATGATCAATATGCCTATTATAAAGATACACAATTGTTTAAATTATCCGATTTAAAAATTGTTGGAGAATTCAATTGTGGTAATGCGATGATGGCAAGTTGTATGGCTTACTTAATGGGTGTTTCCCTATTTAACATTCAAGAAGTAATTCGTGAATTTAGTGGTGTAGAGCATCGTATTGAATATGTGGATACAATTGATAATGTGCGTTTCTATAATGATTCAAAGGCAACAAATACACATGCGGCTTGTGCTGGATTATCCGCTTTTGAAAAGAATGTGATTTTACTTTGTGGTGGTAAGGATAAACATATTTCTTTTGATGATTTGAAACAATATGATGCGGTTGTCAAGAAATGTATCTCTTTTGGCCAAACAAAAGATAAATTTAAAGATATTTTTTCGAATCAAGTAAGTGTAGAAACAATGAGGGATGCGTTTGAAAAGGCTGTGTTGTTTGCGAAACCGGGTGATATTGTCTTGTTGTGTCCTGCATGTTCTAGTTTTGATCAATTTAAAAATTATGAGATTCGTGGAGAAATCTTTAAAGAGATGGTTCATGATTATGCATCAAAAAGGAATGAAGAATGATAGATATTATTAAAACAATCTTTTTAGGTATCATTCAAGGAATTACCGAATGGTTACCTATTTCTTCAACTGGACATTTGATTTTGTTCTCGAGCATATGGCCTTTAGAGCCGGCTAAATTTTTTGAAGTGTTCAAAGTTGTCATTCAATTTGGTAGTATTTTAGCGGTTTTAGTTTTGTATGAGCAGAAATTGAATCCGTTTGATTCAAGAAAATCAGCAAAGAAGAAGAAACAGACATTGCAACTGTGGTCAAAGGTGATTGTGGGAGTAATTCCTTGTGCCATCATTGGTTTATTATTGGATAATATCATTGAGGATTATTTATCGAAGAATATTGTGATTGCGATCACTTTGATTCTATATGGAATGATCTTTATATTCGTAGAAAAACACCCAAAGAAAGAAAAGGTTCAAACCATTGAGCGTTTGGATTACAAATCGGCTTTAAAGATTGGTTGTTTTCAATGTTTGGCTTTAATTCCAGGTACATCAAGATCTGGAGCCACGATTTTGGGCGGTTTATATTGTGGTTGTTCAAGAACAGTCGCAAGTGAATTTTCATTCTTTTTAGCCATTCCTGTTATGTTTGGTGCGAGTCTATTAAAAGTCATCAAATATTTGATGAAGGTTGGATTGTTTAGTTTTGGACAATTATTCTTATTGGTATTAGGTACTTTTGTAGCTTTTGTGGTCAGCTTATTTGCGATAAAGGCTTTATTAAATTATGTAAAGAATCATGATTTTACTGTTTTTGGATGGTATCGCATTATTCTTGGTATTTTTGTGATTTTATTTTTCTATATATTATAAGAGGTAAGTATGAAGAGATTTGATTTGCATATGCATTCTTGTTATTCGAGCGATGGACAATTCACACCAAAAGAATTGATTGAAATCGCTAAAGAAAAAGGGTTAAAGACCATTGCACTTAGTGATCATGATTGTATTAGTGGTGTAAAAGAAATGATTCGCTTAGGAAATGAAGCTGGAATAGAAGTGATTCCAGCTATTGAGTGTTCAACAAGCATTGGATATACAGATGTGCATTTACTTGGGTATGGTATTGATTTAGATAATGATTATTTTCAAAATTTATTAGAAAAAACGCAAGTAAAGTCTAGAAATGCATTTTCAACTCGTTGTGATCGTTTACGTGCAAAATATGGGGTTGAAATTGATGAAGAGGCGATATTAAAAGAGGCAAATGGTAAAAATCCATGGTTTGTGATGTGTACACATATGTTTAATGATCCTCGTTATCAAGATATTCCAGATTTTAAGGATTATATTCCTGGCGGTAAAAGAAGTGATCCGGCTCCTGTGAATTTCTTTTGGGATAAATGTCAATATGGTTCGGATTTATTTGTATATGTACCTATGCCTGATTTTTTAGAGTCGGTACAAAAAATTCATGAAGCTGGTGGGCTTGCGATTGTTGCACATCCTTTTACAACGTTTTATAAAAACGATGAGATGTTGAAAATCTTATTGGATTCTGGTGTAGATGGTATTGAAGCTTATAGTAATTATCATACGCCAGAACAGAATGTATATTATGAAAATCTTGCCAAAGAACATCATTTATTGATTACTTGTGGAAGTGACTTTCATGGGGAGAAAAAGCCAAGTATTCAAATGGGTGAGTATGGTTTAAATTCTGATGGTTCTTTATGGTTAGAACAATTTAAGGAAAAATTAAAGGCAGCTAGATGATCTAGCTGCCTATATTGTCAATAAGAATGTAAATAGAATGCAATAGCTTAATAAATTGTTTGAACGACTTGCTCTAAATAGGGATTGGTGTCCCATTTCTGTAATGGCACAAAATTTATCTACAGCTTGAATGATCCATCCAACACTTGTATTTGGATGACTTGTCTTTAGTGGCCACATGTGATGTAAAATGGCATCATCAATGGTTGGATTGGTTACTGTAATATTTTTTGCGTTTTCTAGAGCGATGATTGGATGAATCTTGGCGTGATTTCCTTCTAAGGGACGTTTGTCATTGGTTTTCCAATCATAGTAATATAGGTCATGTAATAAACCGGCACGGGCTGCACTATAGGCGTCGAGTCCGAATTTTCTACAAATCAAAAATGAATAATAGGAAACATTCAATGAATGTTGAAAGCGGGATGTAGCTAAGTGTTGGCTGCATTTTTTTAAATCTTGAACTTCTTTTGTATCAATTAAATCTGAAATTGTTTCAAAATAATCATATGCGATATTTGTATCTAATGTTTTTAAATTAATTCTAGATAGAATAGCTTTTTCCATTTTTTACCTCACTAGAGAAGAATATAGCACATATAAATAATAGATACAACTATTTATTTTAAACCTAGTAATATGATATAATTAACTGAAGGAGGCAATTATTATGGTAATTTTATATACTTCTCCAGGTTGTGCGAGTTGCCGTAAGGCAAAACAATGGTTAAAAGACAACCAAATTGAATTTATTGAAAAAAATATTTTTACTTCTTTATTGAAGGAAAGTGAAATTAAATATTTATTGTCGCGATGTGAAAATGGAACGGAAGATATTATTTCGGTTCGTTCAAAAGCATTTCAGGCTTTAAAAAAGGATATTGATGATTATTCAATGAAAGAACTTGTATCTTTGATTCAGGAAAATCCGTCGATTTTAAAAAGACCGATTCTTTTATCTGAAAAAAGTCTTGTGGTTGGATATGATGATGATGAGATCACGACAATGATGCCAGCTCAATTAAGAACGGTTGTCGACAATGCATGTACAGATGCTTGTCCAAATTATTCAGTTTGTGGTAAGTGTAGAGAACAGGCAAGTATGAACTAGAGGAATCTAGTTCTTTTTTTTCGTTTTCAAACGAAACACAAACGACATGCAGTTGATGTATTTCGCTTAAACAGATATACTTAGAATATAAAGATGTTTAGGAGGTGCCTTATGGATTATATATCTTGTGAATCTGCTGCTAAAAAGATGGGCGTATCGGCTCGTAGAATTCAACAGATGTGTAAACAAAAAGAAATAGTTGGCGCGATAAAGGATGGACGCAATTGGCTGATTCCTGATAATGCGATTTTAAGTCCAAAAAAGCCATTACCAATAGGTGTTTCTGATTTTAAGTCGGCAACTACGAATTATTACTATGTAGATAAGACTTTATTGATTCGTGATTTTTTGAATGCGATACCGATGGTGTCTCTTTTCACGCGTCCTAGGCGTTTTGGGAAAACATTAAATATGGATATGCTACGTGTGTTTTTTGAAAAAACATCGGATAATACATCTATTTATTTTAAAGATAAGTATATATGGCAGTGTGGGGATTACTATACAAAACATCAAGGTCAATATCCTGTGATATTCTTGTCTTTTAAAGATGTTAAATGTTCGAGTTGGCAAGAGACTTTTCAAAAAATTAGTAAATTGATTTCTCTAGAATTTATGCGTCATGATGAATTGGAAAGTAGTTTTGTACTAAGCTCATACGAAAAAGAACAGTATCATCGTTTTGCGAGTGAAAATATAAATGAGGTTGATTGTCAAATGGGGCTTCAACTTTTATCTTTATTACTTCACAAACATTATAATAAAGAGTGTGTCATTATTGTTGATGAATATGATACGCCCATTCAACAAGGTCATCTTTGTGATTTTTATAATGAAATTGTTGATTTTATGCGCAATTTTTTTTCGGGTGGTCTAAAAGACAATCCACATTTGGCTTTTGGATTTTTAACTGGTATTTTAAGGGTCGCAAAAGAAAGTATCTTTAGCGGAATGAACAATTTAAAAACGAACTCCATATTAGATAATAGTTATAGTTCTTATTTTGGTTTCACAAATGAAGAAGTCAAAGACATGCTCGCATATTATGAATATGAAGATAAATACCAAGAAATCTTGGAATGGTATGATGGATATCGTTTTGGAAATACCGAGATATTTAATCCTTGGTCTGTGATCAATTATATTTCGGATCAATGTTTTCCAAAAGCTTTTTGGCAATCAACGGGTAGTAATGATATTATTGGTGAAATTATTGGAACTGCAACACCTGAAATTACTGAGAATTTATATAAATTATTTTGTGGAAATACAATCACAACTTATGTAGATACAAGTGTAATATATCCTGAGGTTCAAAACAATCCTTATAGTATATATAGTTTCTTATTGGTTGCGGGTTATCTAAAGGTGGCGGCGATATATCCGCAAAATGATGGAAATTATATGTGTGATGTGGCTATTCCTAATAAAGAAATTTTATATGTATATGAAAAAGAAGTGCTGAATCGCACAAATCAAAATAATGTTTCAATTTCAATTCATCAGGCTATCTTTTCTAAAGATACACGTAAACTGCAGTCGTTATTGGAGGATTTTATGTTAAAAAGTATATCAACGATGGATGGGGCTAATGAAGCATTCTATCACGGAATGATGCTTGGATTATGTGCTGTACTAGGAAGTCAATATAAGGTAAGATCAAATAGAGAATCAGGACTAGGTCGGTTTGATGTTGAATTATTGCCGATGATGAAGGAAATGCCTGGCTTTATCTTTGAGTTTAAACATACAAAAGATATAAATGTTGATTTAGATTCATTGGCTAATAGTGCACTTAGACAGATTGATGATATGAAATATGATACAGAATTAAAGGATTTTGGAGTTAAAAATATTGTAAAGATTGGTATTGCGTTTAGACAAAAAAGTGCGGTTGTTAAGCGTGGATAAACCTATTGGTGAAAACTGATAGGTTTTTATTTGTGAAATTTCAAAATAAACTATCATTATGTAATATTGTATGTTATAATAGTTTACACATGTAAACGGTTACAAAAGGAGGTAAAGTATTATGGATAAAAAATATGTCTATGAATTTAATGAAGGCGATGAAACAATGCGTGAATTGTTAGGTGGAAAAGGTGCTAATTTAGCTGGAATGTCTAAACTTGGAATGCCTGTACCTTATGGATTCACAATTACTACAGAAGCTTGTAACCAATATTATGAAGATAATGAAACTATCAATGATGGTATTAAAGCTCAAATTATGGAGTATCTAGATTTATTAGAAAAGAAATCTGGAAAGAAATTAGGGGATGAAGCCAATCCTTTATTAGTATCTGTTCGTTCAGGGGCACGTGCAAGTATGCCTGGTATGATGGATACTATTTTAAATTTAGGTATGAACAAAACAGTTGCAGAAACTGTGGCTAACTTAACTAATAATGAGCGTTTCGCATATGATTCATATCGTCGTTTTATTCAAATGTATTCAGATGTTGTAATGGGGTTGAGTAAAAAGCGTTTTGAAGAGATCATTGATGAAGTAAAGGCTGAAAGAGGCATTACGGATGATTTGGAATTAAATGCAGAGGACATGAAAAAATTGGTAGAATTGTTTAAGGCATTCTACAAAAATGAATTAAAATCAGAATTCCCTGAAGAACCTAAAGAACAATTGATGGGCGCTATTGAGGCTGTATTCCGTTCTTGGAACAATCCTCGCGCTATCTATTATCGTAAGATGAATGATATTCCATCAAGCTGGGGAACTGCAGTTAACGTACAGATGATGGTATTTGGTAATATGGGTAATGATTGTGGTACGGGTGTTGCCTTTACGCGTAATCCAAGTACTGGTGAAAATAAATTATATGGTGAATTCTTAATGAATGCACAAGGTGAAGATGTTGTGGCGGGTATTCGTACACCTCAAAAAATCGATCAATTAAAAGAAGTAGCTCCTGGAGCATATGATGATTTTGTTGCGATCACTAAAAAATTGGAAACTCACTATCGTAATATGCAAGACATGGAATTTACAATTGAAAAAGGTAAATTGTTCATGTTGCAAACACGTAATGGTAAACGTACAGCACAGGCTGCCTTAAAGATTGCGTGCGACATGGTGGATGAAGGTATGATTACTACGGATGAAGCTTTAATGATGGTAGAACCAAAACAATTGGATTCATTACTTCACCCAATGTTTGATGCGGATGAATTAAAGAAAGCTGAACCAATTGCGACTGCACTTCCAGCAAGTCCTGGTGCTGCTTGTGGACAAATCGTATTTAGTGCCGAAGAAGCCATTCAAGAAGCAAGTCGTAACCACAAAGTAATCTTAGTTCGTTTAGAAACAAGTCCAGAAGATATTGAAGGTATGCACGTATCTCAAGGTATCTTAACTGTACGTGGTGGTATGACAAGTCATGCTGCTGTAGTAGCTCGTGGTATGGGTACTTGCTGCGTAAGTGGTTGTGGTGATATCAATATGCATGATGATGAAGGATATTTTGAAATTGATGGTGTGAAATATCACCGTGGAGATTGGATCAGTTTAGATGGTTCAACAGGAAATATTTATGGTAGTGCGATTAAAACCGTTCCTGCAAGTATTTCAGGTGACTTTGAACGTTTCATGAATTGGGCGGATGAAAGACGTACATTAAAAGTTCGTACAAATGCTGATACACCACATGATGCAAAACAAGCACATGAATTTGGTGCGCAAGGTATTGGTTTAGTTCGTACGGAACACATGTTCTTTGAAGGTGATCGTATTAAAGCGGTTCGTGAAATGATTGTTTCTAAAACGGCTGCACAAAGACGTGTTGCCTTAGAAAAAATCTTGCCTATGCAAAGAAGTGACTTTGAAGGTATCTATGAAGCTATGGAAGGTCTTCCAGTGACAATTCGTTACTTGGATCCACCTTTACATGAATTCTTACCTACAAACTCTTATGATATTACACAATTAGCTAAGGATATGCACATTGGTTTGGATGAATTGAAATCTGTTATTTCTAGCTTACACGAATTCAACCCTATGATGGGTCATCGTGGATGTCGTTTGGCTATTTCTTATCCAGAAATTGCTGAAATGCAGACAACGGCAGTTATTCAAGCTGCATTGGCTGTCAATGAAAGACACCCAGACTGGAAGATTGAACCTGAAATCATGATTCCATTAGTTGGTGATGTTGCAGAGCTTCGTTATGTTAAAAAAGTTGTATGTGATGTAGCTGACAAGTTGATTCAAGAATCCGAATTCGACATGAAATATCATGTTGGTACAATGATTGAAATTCCTCGTGCTGCATTATTAGCAGATGAAATCGCAAAAGAAGCTGAATTCTTCTCATTTGGTACAAATGACTTAACACAAATGACATTTGGATTCTCAAGAGATGATGCGGGTGGATTCTTACAAGATTACTATGACAAGAAGATTTTCGAACAAGATCCATTTGCACACTTAGATCAAAGAGGTGTTGGAAAACTTGTAAAGATGGCTACTGAACTTGGAAGAAGTACTCGTCCAAATATTAAATTAGGTATTTGTGGAGAACATGGTGGTGATCCAGCAAGCATTGAATTCTGTCATAGAGTTGGATTGAACTACGTTTCTTGTTCACCATATCGTGTACCAATCGCAAGACTTGCTGCTGCACAGGCTGCTATTAAATTCGATAAATAAAACACTTAGGAGTTGATGGATTTCAACTCCTTTTTCTTAGTACGTGTCATTTAGTGTGATTATTTACAAAATATTCGTGTAATTTTTGGTGTATTTTTATCCATTTTTGACACTGAATTACACGATCTTATCGTAAAGAGAAAATATAAAAAATAGATGTGAATCATTATAAATTTTAGTATACTGATTTTGAGGTGTTTAAAATGGATTATGTATATGTCACAAAAGAAAATATAGAACAAGAACACATTTGTTGTGCAATTAGCAGTAATTCAGATGTACAAGTAAGATCAAAGAAGGATTGGTTGACAGATCGTTTTGAGGATGGTCTTGTCTTTATTAAATCGAGTGTAAGAGGGAAATGTTTTATTGAATATATTCCGGCAAAGAATGCGTGGATTCCACTCGATGCCAAGAATTTTATGTATATTGATTGTCTATGGGTTTCTGGATCATTAAAGGGTCATGGCTATTCGAGTGAATTATTGAATATGTGTATTGAGGATAGTAAGAAGAAGGGTATGGATGGAATTTGTATTCTATCTACCAAAAAGAAAACATCGTATCTTGCCGATCCTAAATTTCTTGCGTATAAAGGTTTTAAAGTGTGTGATGAAGCGAATAATGGTATTCAATTATGGTATTTAAGTTTTAAGGATTCGGTTTCACCTAAATTTAAATCTTGTGCGAAAGATTGTCATATAGACGAACTAGGTTTTGTCTTATATTATACAAATCAGTGTCCTTTTAATGCGAAATATGTTCCAGTGATTGAGAATGTTTCAAAAGATTTAAATATCGCATTTAAAGCGATTCATTTAGATACAAAAGAAAAGGCGCAAAATGCGCCAACACCCATTACTACCTATGCCTTATTTTATAATGGTGAGTATGTGACAAATGATGTGATGAATGAGAAGAAATTTATAAAGCTTTTATCAAATTTGGGGTTGTAACATTACAACCCTTTATCATTTGACATTATGGTTTTGAATAATAGATAAAAAAATTCATTTTGTATGTTTTTATGAACGAATTACTCCTTGCACTTTAGTGTGTTTTGTACTAAAATTCTAGATGTAGTAAATAAATCTGGGGAGCTATTGCTGAGAGGAAGTTCGACTTCGACCCATTAAACCTGACGGATAATGCCGGTGTAGGAAGTATAGATGTTTTTTTGACCTGTCTTTTTACGTCGCAGGTCTTTTTATTTTCCTACCTTACTGTAGGGGAGCGCCTAGAGTATAGAAAACAAGCGAGGGAGCCTGAATTGACAGGATGAGAGAGGACTGTTTGTCTAATACCGAAACCACAGATGGTTTTTTGCGTGTTTTCTAGGCCATCTGTATCTGTAGGAGGTAGTATTATGAATAAACACAATTACTTATTAAGCTTAGTCTTTTTTTCAATGATGGTAGCTGTTGGAGTGGTCATTTCACCCATTTTACGTGTGGAAGGAATGTGTCCTATGGCACATCTTATTAATATCACAATGGCTGTATTTATGGGGCCTTGGTATTCATTTCTTTGTGCTTTAGCTATTGGTTTAATTCGTATGACAGTTATGGGAATTCCACCATTGGCTTTAACTGGCGCTATTTTTGGAGCTACATTATCTGGAATCTTATATCGTGTAAGTAAAGGAAAGATTTGGGCTGCCGTACTTGGTGAAGTCATTGGTACAGGTTTAATTGGTTCTGTTCTTTCATATCCAGTAATGACATATTTATGGGGTAGAACGGGACTTACTTGGATGTTCTATGTGCCTAGCTTTTTAATGGGTACAATTATTGGTGGAAGTATTGCGTATGTTTTATTGAAGTCAATGTCTCGTAGTGGAATCCTAGAAAATATTCAAAGAAAGTTAGGAGTGCAAAAATTTGTTGAAACAAACGAATAATTTGATTCACTGTATCACAAATCCGATTTCAATCAATGATTGTGCAAATCTTATATTAGCTTTGGGGGCGAAGCCGATTATGGCTTGTCATCCGGATGAAGTTGAATCGATTACTTCAAATTCAAGTGCTTTGGCATTAAATTTAGGTAACTTTGATGATATAAGAGCTAAGTCTATGATGATTAGTGCTAAGTGTGCCAAAGAAAATAAAATTCCATTTATTTTAGATTTGGTTGGAGTGGCTTGTTCAACACTTCGATTGAATTATGCTAAAGAACTTGTTTCTTTATATTGTCCAACCGTTATTAAGGGTAATATTAGTGAGTGTAAAGCATTTTATGGAATGACAAGTCATGCGCATGGTGTAGATGCAGATATTCAAGATGAAGAGGATATCTATGAAAGTTGTAAGTGGCTAAAAGAGATTGCTTTAAATCTAGGTTGTGTAGTTGTTTGTAGCGGCAAAATAGATGTCATTACAGATGGTAAAGAAGTTAATTTGATCTCAAATGGTTGTGAAATGCTTTCAAGAATCACAGGAACGGGATGTATGTTAAATGTTGCGATTGCGACTTTTTTAGCTAGTTATTCTCCATTATTGGCTTGTATTAAGGCAACTTGTTATTATGAGGTAGCTGCTGAAAAAACAGAATGTTCTGGTCCTGGAACTTTCCATGTGCATTTTCTGGATGAGATCTATAAGCTTACTAGTTTTGATGAATCTTTGTTTAAAATTGAGGTGTTAGGATGAAAAAAGTAGATTATACATTATATTTTATTACGAATTCAGATGGGTATGATGAAGAAACATTCTTAAATAAAGTAGAAGGAGCATGTCTTGGTGGTGCAACAATCATTCAGCTTCGTGAAAAGAATAAATCAACATTGGAATATTATGAATTGGCATTAAAGGTAAAAAATATAACGGATGCCTATAACATCCCATTAATTATTGATGATCGAATTGATATCGCAATGGCTGTAGGATGTGGTGTTCATTTAGGAAATGAAGATATGCCAATTTCACAAGCTCGTAAAATTATGGGTGAAAATTGTATTATTGGAGCTACCGCAAAAACAGTAGAAATTGCCAAAAATGCAGAGGCCGATGGTGCTGACTATTTGGGTTGTGGTGCCATTTATCCGACAAAGACGCATGTTAAGACGAAGATTACAAGTGTTGAAACGTTAAATGACATTTGTTCGTCTGTCAATATTCCGGTTTGTGCAATTGGAGGATTAAATAAAGATAATCTTTCTGTTTTAGAAAAGAGTCCTATTCAAGGTGTTTGTGTTGTATCGGCCATTATGGATGCGGATGATACAAAAAAGGCGGCTGAAGAATTAAAAAAATCGATTCAAAAGATTGTGGCATAACAAATGCCACTTTTATTTTTGTAAAATATAACCTACAATAATAAGTATGAGAAAGAGAAAAATTTTAATACTTTCAATCACCATTGTTGCCGTAGCTCTTATACTTGAAACGTGTATTCTTAAATATGTGAACGATAAAAATGCACAAACGACATCCAATGTATTATTAGATCGAGTGATTGCGGTAATAGATAAGAATGAGTCGAGTGAAAGTGAATTTGTGAAATCTTTAAAAGATGATTATATTGTTCGTGCTAAGGCTATATCTTATATTGTAGATGCTAAGCCGGAAGTGGAATATGATGTCGATGAACTTCAAAAGATTGCAGGATTAATGTCTGTTGATGAAATTCATTTTATTGATGATACGGGAACGATCTATTCGGGTTCGTTACCTAAATATTTTGGATATAGTTTTGATTCAGGTGAACAAATGGCTTTCTTTAAACAGATGTTAAACAATTATGATTTAACATTATGTCAGGATGTAACGCCAAATACGGCTGAAGCTAAAGAGATGATGTATGCGATTACTTGGAATGAGTCGAAAACGCATATGGTTCAAGTGGGTATTACGCCAAAGCGTCTTTTAAAGGAGTTGAAACAAAACCAAATTTCAAATGTCGTAGCCGATATGCCTGTATATAAAGGGATGGAAATTTTTGTCGTGAATACTACAACAAAAAAAATTGAGGGTGCTACAAATCGTACAAAGATTGGAAATACATTAACGAATGTAAATGCATCATCTAAGATGCAAAGAATCGTATTGGATCATAAAAAATGTAAATGTATATCTAGAAAACATGGCAATTATTTGGTTGCCGTAACTATGGAAGAATCTGTAAATTCTTCAAGTAATATTGTTGCGATATTGATTGTCGGTATTTATTTGACTTTAGCTTCATGCTTACTTGTTTTAATGCTTTCTAGAGTATTAAAAGAGAAGTATGAAAAAGAAAAGTATATGTATACTTCAAATACGGATGAATTGACGAAATGTTTCAATCGACGTGCCTATGATTCGGATATGCAAAAGTTGGATTTAAATACGAAGTGGGCTTATATATCTTTGGATTTAAATGGATTAAAAAAAGCGAATGACACGCTTGGACATAGTGCTGGAGATGAACTCATTTGTGCGGCTGCCAATTGCATGAAGTTTGCGTTTGCCTCTTATGGAAAAATTTATCGTATTGGTGGAGATGAATTTGTCGTATTGATTCAAGAATCTGTATCGAATATAGAATCTATATTACAAGTATTTGATGCGACTATTTCGGATTGGCATGGTAAGTACTCAAATTCGATATCTATATCGTATGGTGTCGTCAAGTCTTCTGAACAATCTTTTGATTCGGTTCATGAAATAAGTAAGTTAGCTGATGAACGAATGTATAAGAGTAAATCTGAGTATTATAATATAAGTGATAATGATCGAAGAAGAAGCCATAATGAATAAGTGATTAATTTTATATATATAAAACATCTGTGAATTTAGAAACAGATGTTTTTTTTAGGCAAATTATTTATGTAAGCACTAACAATTGGTAAAAATTTTCATAAAATACAGATTGAATTGTTAAGCAAAGAAAATAATTTTCTAAACAAACTGGACATGTTGAAAAAGAGTTTTATGCACTTTATGATGAATTTGCGTGATGACAGAGAAAGGAGAAATGAAATGTTCGATCATTTATTTCAACCAATTAATATTAATGGAATGATTTTAAAAAATCGAATTATTGCGACCCCTACAGGAGATGACTTTGAAGAAAAGGCAATGGGAGGCGCTGCTTTGGTTATTGCAGGTCATGCAATTGTAGAGCCAGGCAAATCAAGTTTTGCCAGTCCGGATGAGCCATATTTGTTTTCGAAATATGAAAGAGAAAAGACGAGAGAAAGAGTCTTGAAAATTCATAAAGGTGGAGCTAAAGCTTCTATTGAAATTTTCCATGGAGGTCAAGATGCACGAGTACATGACTATGCAAAAGGGCCAAGTGGATTTGTTCGTTCAGATGGAGTAGAAGTTAAAGAAATGGACGAAGAAATGATGGAGGAAACATTGTATTGGTTTGCACAAACAGTACAAGGTGCAAAGAAGATTGGCTTTGATAGTATTTTCTTACATTTTGGTCATGGATGGTTACCAGCTCAATTCTTATCTCCACATTATAATCATCGAACAGATAAATATGGAGGAAGTATTGAAAATCGTTGTCGTTTTCCATTAAGAATTCTAGAAACCATTCGAAAAGCAGTTGGAACTAATTATCCAATTGATATGCGCATTAGTGCATATGAATGGATTGATGATTCAATTGATTTTGAAGATGTTTTATACTTTTTGAAAAAGGCTCAAAATTATGTAGATACAGTACAGGTTTCTTCAGGTATTGATAAAATATTTGAGTCAAATATTCATTGTATTACAACAAATTTAGAGGAAGTAATGCCAAATCTAAAATATGCGAAGAAAATTAAAGAAGAGCTAGACATTCCAGTTTCTATGGTAAGTGCAATTTTGACACCAAAAATGGCGGATGAAATTATTGCGAAGGGATATGTGGATATGGTGGCATTTGGACGTTCACTATTAGCTGATCCATATTGGCCGAAAAAAGCAATGCAAGGGCATCCAGAAGATATTGTACCTTGTTTACGTTGCTCAAATTGTTATCATATTGCGACCGATCATTGGAATGTAGGATGCTCTGTAAATCCTAGATATCACAATGAAGATTTTATCCCGTCAAATAGATGTATTGGAAAAGCTATTGAAAAGAAACATGTTGTAATTATTGGAGCTGGTCCAGCAGGATTAAAAGCAGCTATAACTGCATCAGATCGAGGACATGATGTGACATTGATTGAAAAAAGTAATTCTTTAGGTGGCTTATTAAAAGTAATTGCGAGTGAGAAACATAAAGAAGAAGTTCAAAGATTATTGAAGTATTATCGTACACAGATTGATAAACGTCCAATTCAAGTGTTATTAAATACACAAGCTACTCCAGAAATGGTGAAAGCACTGAATCCAGACTCCATTTTAATTGCGATTGGGGCAAAAGAAAGAATTCTTCCTATTTCAGGAATTGACAATAAAAAAGTTGTTTTGGCAACAAATGCGATTATGAATCCTGATATGTTAGGTCAAAAGGTCGCAATTCTTGGTGGTGGAAGTATTGGTTGTGAGATTGCTTTAGAGCTTGCAGAAGATGGGAAAGATGTTTCTATTATTGAAGTAACAGACTTATTAGCTGCCAATGCGAATTCATTGTATCGCGAGGCATTAAGACAAAAATTCTTACTTCATGATAACATTCATTCTTTATTAAGTTGTAGTTGTACAAAGATTGAGGATGAAAAAATTTTGTATAAAGATAGAAATGGACAAGAACAAATTTTTACATACGATAATTTAATCTTATCGACGGGACTTTTGCCACAGATTGATTTAGTTGAACAATTCTATGGTATATGTAGAGATACAGTTGCGATAGGGGATTGTATAAAACCATCAAGCATTATGAACGCAAACTATGAAGGTTTTGTGAATGCTTTAAATATTTAGAAAATTAGAATAGTAAAGGAGAGAAGAAAATGAAAGATTATTCAACTTTGATTCAAGAAATAATTAAAGGAGTTGGAGGTACAAGTAATATCGAAAATTGTATTCATTGTGCCACTCGATTACGCTTTACATTAAAGGATGGTAGTAAATTTGATGAGAAAGCATTGAAAAATGTGAAGGGAGTACTTGGAACTTTAGTGAGTTCTGGATACTATCAGGTTTTGATTGGTACTCATGTTACAGATGTGTATAATCAATTGATGGATCTTCCTGAATTAAAAGAAAAAGGATTGGTGGTTTCTGAGGAAGTTGATTCCAAAGAAAAAGTAGGTTTATTAGACAGATTTTCTAGATTAATGTCTGACGTATATGCACCATATATTCCTCTTTTAGCAACTGGTGGTATCGCATCAGGTATTATTGGTTTATTAGCAAATATGGGTATTGTAGATAGTGCAGGACTAACATATCAAACATTCTATGCGATTTTTTATGCATTAATCAACTTCTTCCCAATCCTATTAGCATTTACAGCTGCAAAACACTTTAAATGTAATCAATATGTAGCCGTTACTTTAGGTGCTGCTATTATGTATCCTGGTGTTTCAAATTTATTAGTGACAGGTGAAAAAGCTTCTTTATTAGGAATTAATTTTACAGCATATAACTTTACAGGATCATTTATTCCTATTTTATTGGCAATCTTTTTCATGAGTTATTTTGAAAAAACTTTAAAGAAACTTCTTCCAGAAATTACACAATTTATTCTATTGCCATTATTATGTTTAGTTGTTTTTGTTCCGTTAACTATTTTAGTGTTTGGACCAATTGGTGGAATGATTGCGAACGGTATTACAGCTGTTTATAACTTGATTTGTGGAAATACCATTTTAGTAGGTATTGTATTCGGAGCGTTCTTCTCCTTGGTTATTCTACTTGGTATGCATTGGGCCATTACTCCAATTTTATTAGGTGTTATGGCAGAACAAGGATTTGAACCTGCTCTAGCTGCTGGTGGTATGGGAAACTATGCTGCGTTAGGTGTTTGTTTGGCTGTAGCATTATTTGCTAAAAATGCTGGTGACAAAGCAACTGCTGGATCTGCAGCATTCACAAATGCTTTATGTGGAATTACAGAACCTGGACTTTATGGTATTATTTTAAGAAGTAAATGGCTAATTGGATCTATGATTGTTTCAGGAGCTGTTGGTGGTTTGATTTTAGGGATTGGTAAAGTTGCTGCTACAAACTTCGCATTTTCAGGAATTCTGGCATTTAGCGGATGGCTAGGATGTGTAAATTTCCCAATGTATTGTATTGGAATTGTAACCGCAATTTTAGTTGGATTTATAACAACATCGGTCTTATTAAAGAGTGGAAAAGTTAAGGAATTTGATTAAAACTATTATAAATTAAATGAAGTTCTCTCCTTAATACTAGTTATTATATTTGCTATAATATAGTTAATATTACGATGTGTTTATAATAACTAAAGGAGAGAGCTTTTTATGATAATCGAGAGAATAATAAAACAAGAAGAATTTACGGATGTTGAAAAAAGTATTGCAGATTATTTGTTAAAGAATGGATATGAAGTAAAAAATATGTCTATTTCTTCTCTTGCTCAAGTTACATATTCATCAACGTCTACCATTACTAGATTTTGCCACAAATTAGGGTTGGATGGATATAAGAAGTTTCAAATCTTATTCAATTCAGAATATGAAGCATACGAAAAAAAAGGCTTAGTTAATGTAAATTACCCTTTTACAGGAGAAGATTCGTATGAACAAATTGCTAAACAATTGGAAAGGTTGAACCAGGAAACGATTGCGAAAACTATTTCTTGTTTTAACTACAATCAGCTTAATCGTATTGTTAGAAGAATGGATAAAGCAGATATGATTAATATATTTAGTGTAAGAACATCTGTGACTGTAGCTATGGAATTTCAACAAAAGATGCTACGTTTTGGTAAAATTGTAAATTTAACGCAACAAGCATGCTTTTTGCCTGGTTATGCCTTAGCTGGGACTGAAAATACTGTAAATCTAGTGATTTCTTTATCTGGTGAAAATAGAGATGTTGTTGAGGGTTTGAATTTACTAAAAGAACAGGGGCGTTATACAGTTGGTATGACTTCAACTCCAAACAGTACAGTAGCACGTGAATGTAAAGAAGTAATTTTAGTAGATATTGAAGAAAATAATTCGTATGAGGCAAAAATCGATACTTTTGCAATATATAGTGCTTTTCATTTTGTTTTAGATTGTTTATTTTCTTTTTTGTATAAATATAATTTTGATAGTAATACAAAAATTACGAAAGAAAAAGCTTATATGATTGAAAGAAATAAAAATAGAGGTGATGATGATGGCTTTTAAAGATGGGTTTTTATGGGGTGGAGCTTGTGCGGCTAACCAATTTGAAGGGGCATGGAACATAGATGGAAAAGGAATTTCAGTTGCTGATCTGTGTACAAATGGTACAAAGTCAAATCCAAAGCGAATTACTACGAAAATTGAAGATAATACCTATTATCCAAGTCATGAAGCGATTGATTTTTATCATCATTATAAAGAGGATATCGCACTATTTGCCCAAATGGGTTTTAAAGTTTTCAGAACTTCAATCAATTGGACTCGAATTTATCCAACGGGAATGGAAGAAGAGCCAAATGAAAAAGGTTTAAAATTTTATGAGGATGTTTTTAAAGAATGTAAAAAATATGGAATTAAACCCTTAGTTACTTTGAGTCATTATGAAATGCCATATGCATTAGTTGAAAAGTATAATGGTTGGGCAAGTGTTGAGGTGATTCTTCTTTTTGAAAAATATTGTTATACGGTTTTTGATCGATATAAAGATTTAGTGAAGTATTGGCTAACATTTAATGAAATCAATGGTGGGATTACAAAGCTTGGTACGGTTTTATCTTTAGGATGTGTCAAAGATTATAATGGTCCTGTTGTAGAGGCAGATTGTAGTCCACAAACACGTTTTGAAGCTTTACATCATCAGTTAGTCGCATCCGCAAAAGTTGTTGCATATGCACATAAAAATTATCCTCAATTTAAGATGGGAAATATGAATGTTTTCTTAACATCATATCCTAGAACTTGTGATCCTTTGGATGTTTTAGAAAATCAAAGGCACAATCGTGTATTGAATTGGTTTTGTTCGGATGTACAAGTTCGTGGTGAATACCCTTCTTATATGAATCGTTTCTTTAAAGATAATGACGTAAATTTAAAAATCAGCGAAATGGATAAAGTAATATTAAAAGAGGGAACGGTTGATTTTTATACATGTTCATACTATATGTCGTCTTGTATTACTACACATGATGATGTTGAAACTGTAGAAGGTAATTTGGCGGGGGGCGTAAAAAATCCTTACTTAGAAGTATCTGCATGGGGATGGCAAATTGATCCAGATGGGCTTCGATATAGTTTGAATGAGATTTATGATCGTTATCAAATTCCAATTATGGTCGTAGAAAATGGCTTAGGCGCATATGATAAGAGAAGTGATGATGGTAAGATTCATGATACATATCGTATTGATTATTTGCGTAGTCACATTGAAGCTATGGAGAATGCAGTTGAAGATGGTGTGGATTTAATTGGTTATACACCATGGGGATGTATTGATTTAGTCAGTGCTTCGACTGGAGAAATGGCAAAGCGCTATGGCTTTATCTATGTGAATAAATTTGATGATGGAACGGGTGATTATTCTCGTGAAAGAAAAGATTCTTTTAATTGGTATAAAAAGGTTATCGCATCAAATGGAAAGGAAAAATAAATATGTTTAAGTTTTTTGAAAAGAAAGAAAAATTAGAATCATTAAATGTTGATGACACTTCTGTTGTCGCAATGGCTGATGGTGAATTGATTGATATTTGTACAGTTCCTGATGATATATTTTCTCAGAAATTAATGGGAGAGACAACAGCTTTTGATTTTGGAAATGAAAAAGTAACAATTTGTTCACCTGCAAATGGTATATTATCTGTATTGTTTCCAACTGGACATGCATTTGGTATTCAAATGAAGAATGGTATTGAATTATTAGTTCATATTGGTATTAACACAGTAGAAGCGGATGGAGATGGTTTTAAAGTCATGAATGTTAAACAAGGAGATGTTGTTAAAGCGGGACAACCAATTGTTGAAGTTGATTTTAAAAAGCTATCAAAAAAATATAATATAAATACAATGTTGATTATCACAAATAATTTAGATACGCCTGCTCAATTTACAGAACCAAAATCTGTTAAACGAGGGGATAGTGTGTTAAAGTAATTAAAAAGCATCTCTAGGGATGCTTTTTGTTCTGATATTATTTATTAACGGCTTCTTTTAATGCTTTGGCAATTTTGAACTTAACAGATTTGCTAGCTTCAATTTGAATCTTTTCTTTCGTTAGAGGATTAATTCCTTCTCTAGCTTTTCTTTCTGTGATTTCAAATTTTCCAAATCCTGCAAGATCGACTGTTTTTCCTTCACTTAAACCTTCAAAGATTTGTGTAAGTGCCAAGTCAACAACTTCAGTGATGTCCTTTTTAGTTAAGTGAGAATCTTCGGCAATGTTAGAAATGATGTCCTTTTTAGTTAATTTTTCCATGTTTATAAGTCTCCTTTACATCCCTATAATACGCCTTTTTTCACCATTAGCCAACCCATTAGATGAATTGGTTGAACAAATTCATTGTTTTTAATTAAATCATTGATTTCATCTTCTGTATATTCTTTGACTTCTAAAAATTCAGTGGAATCTAGATGTTGATTTGATACTTTTTCACAATTATCAGCATAATATAAAAATGCATAATTATCCGCTATTGTCGGATTGCTAGGAATCGTATATATATGTTTCCAGTTATCTGAAATATAGCCCGTTTCTTCTTCAAGTTCACGTTTAGCTGCAAGTAACGCACTTTCATGTTCACTTCCTTCAATGCCACCAGCACAAAATTCAGTGGTTACTTTTTTTAGACCATGTCTGAATTGTTTTACCGTTATATATTTATCATCTTTTGTTCTTGCGATAATCACTACGAAGTTTCTTCTTGAATAGTTATAGAAAGGAGAGAATTCCTTTCCATCTGGAAGAATAAAAGACTCTTTACGAAAGTCGATCCATTCATCTTGTACAATATGTTCTGTTTTATTTAATTTCCAATTTAAATCCATTTTTATCACCCAGGTAATTATAATCCCAATTAAAAAAATAGTGCAACCAAAGTTACACTATTCATTGACTATGCTTGTTGTGCAATACCAACGTATCTTGAACTTAATGCAGTAGCTAAAGCCATATTTGAAACAACAGCTACGATGACTTCAGGAATCATATTTGTTCCAATGACACCAGCCATAACACCGTTTAGTGCTGCTTGGCTAATACCTAAAGCTTGTGAGTATTGAGGACCGAATAAGATAACGATCAATCCTAATACCATGATTGTGTGGCATACTGTCGCAACAGCGGCTGCAATACCTGCAGCGACTGGCGTATTCTTTGCGTATTTTTTCGCAAATTTAAATACATAACCAGCAATCACACCCAACAAAATACGTGGTACTAAAGCTATAACTAAACTAAAGAAGTTACCAGAAATTCCACCAACTGTGATAAATGGAGAGAAGACAAAGCTTGTGATTCCAGGTGTCATTGTAGCTCCAATTACAGAAGTACAACCAAATACGAATCCTAAGAAAGCACCGGCTGCAGGTCCCATTGTACTAGCCAAAATAATTACAGGCACGTGCATCAATGTAACACTTAATGCGTTGATACGTAAGTATCCAATTGGTGTTAGATACATGATGATTTCGATGGCTAAAAATAAAGCCAAAACGCACATCTGGCGTACTGATAGTTTTGATTTGTTCATATTTCCTCCTACTTTCGTTTCTTTTTAAGAATACGATGTAACTAATCAAATAGATGTCTTCATACATAGATTATGGTCATGCGATCCATATCCACAAAAAAACATCTTCAATAGTTTACAATAAAAAAAAACAGGAATCAAGTCCCTGTTTTAGTTCCAGAAGTCAAATGGAGAAGTGGAGTCATCATCATATTCTTCTTCATTATTGTTGTACTGTGAATAATAAGAAGATTGCGTAGATGATTTACTTACATCTTTTCCTTGAAGCATTGTGTTGATTGAATCTTTGACATCGCTGATCGCAATCGCATAGCCCATACCTTCTACATCTGTATCACTTAATTTGGCGGAATTGATGCCAATAAGCTCACCTTTCATATTTAGTAGGGCACCACCTGAGTTTCCTGGATTGATTGCAGCATCGGTTTGAATATAAGACTGCGATTTATCTGTATCTGAACTTGTAGAAACACTACGATTTGTCGCCGATACAATACCTGTTGTAACACTTTGACCATAGCCTAACGCATTACCAATCGCAACGACTTGTTCACCAACTTGAAGTTTGTCACTATCTCCAATTGTCGCAATCGCAATTTGTTTTAAAGTATCTTCACTTAAATCACTTGTTTTAATGGAAATTACAGCTAAGTCACGATCTTCATCTACACCTTTTACTGTGGCTTTTACATTTGTATTATCCGCTAATGTACAAGTCAAGGTCTTGGCATTTTTAATAACATGATAGTTTGTCAAAATATCAATTTCACCATTTTGTTTATTGATAATAACACCACTACCAACACTTGTACTTTCTTGTTGAGTAAATGGATTGCTTCTTGAGTTATTTCCATACATACTAAAATAATTTTGTACATCCGATACAGAAACATTGGTAATTGATACAATACTAGGCATACAATTTTGAGCGACTTTACTTACATTTGAAGTTGATGAAGTTGAAGTATTGACTACATTTGTACTTTGCACCGTTGTATTTTCTTTATTGTAGTTATTCACTACATAATTGACACCTTGAAAACTTCCGGCCGCAACCACACCAAATGTAGCTGCACTTAAAATTAATTTTGATCCTTTCTTGAATAAATTATAGTTAGAATTTGGAATTCTTGGCATTTCTTGTTTCATGTCCTTATACCTCCTTGTTTACAATACAAGGATATATTAACAAGCTTAAAACAAGTTTAAATTATTCCATATTTGTATAACCCATTAAATACGCATCCACTTCTTTAGCACACTCTTTACCTTCATGAATTGCCCAAACAACCAAAGACTGACCTCTATGACAATCACCAGCTGTAAAGTATTTGTCTTTGACTTGATAAGAATTTGGTTGTGTCACAATCGTATTTCTTTGTGTTGTTTCCAATTTAAAACTCTTCTTTAAATCATCTTCAACACCAATAAAACCAGCCGCAATCAATAATAAGTCACAATCCAAGATTTGTTCTGTACCTTTCACTTCTTCAAGCTTTCCATCTTTAAATTGTACTTTTACCGTTTTGATCTGTTTTAGATTTTTCTTGTCATCTAAAATACATTCCTTAATAGTTGTTTCATAAATACGAGGATCCTTTTTAAAGACAGCTATTGCTTCTTCTTGACCATAATCTGTTTTACAGATTTTAGGCCATTCGGGCCAAGGATTACTTTCAAGTCTTTCATCTGGGCTTTTTGGCATCATTTCAATTTGAACTACACTTGCACACCCCTGACGAATACTTGTTCCAACACAATCATTTCCCGTATCACCACCACCAACGATCACGACATGTTTATATTTGGCAGAGATTTCTTCGGTATTATCCAACAAATGTTTTGTGGCTTTTGTTAGATAGTCCATCGCAAAATAAATGCCTGTACAATCACGATTCTTTACATGTAAATCTCGTGCTTTTTTGGATCCAGTCGCAAAGATGATCGCATCATATTCTTTTTCCAATTCTTTTTTTGTGATGTCTTTTCCAACATTGACATTGGTTTTAAAAACGATTCCTTCTTCGGTAAGTATGTCTAATCTTCTTTGAATCACTTTCTTTTCCAGTTTCATATTCGGAATACCATACATCAATAAACCACCAAGACGATCTTCTTTTTCAAAGACTGTAACAGCATGTCCTCTACGATTCAAATCATGAGCCAAAGCTAAACCTGCAGGTCCTGAACCAATGATGGCTACTTTTTTATCGGAGCGAACACTAGGAATAAAAGCTTTCATCCAATTGTTAGTATAGGCCGTTTCAATCGTATACAATTCATTTTCTTTGATTGTGACTGGATCTTGATCTAAACCATTTAAACATGCCTTTTCACAAAGGGCAGGGCATACACGACCTGTAAATTCAGGAAATGGATTGGTTTTTAATAATCTTGATAAAGCACGTTTATCATTGCCATTATAGATTTCATCATTCCATTCCGGAATCAAGTTGTGTAAAGGACAACCCGTGACCATGTTTTTTAATTTGATAGCGGACTGACAAAAGGGAACGCCACAATTCATGCAGCGTGCACCTTGTTTGCGTCGTGTTTCTTCATCTAAAAAAGGATGAAATTCATTAAAATTTGTGATTCGACTAAGTGGCTCAATCGCTTCATTTTCTTGTCGTTTGTAATCTAAAAATCCTGTTGGTTTTCCCATAATCCTTCATCCTTTCCTATGCATGTACTTGTTCGAAAGCCATAAGACTGGCTTCATCTTCGTGATAGCCTTTTGTCTTTAATTCTTGAATCAAAGTCGTAATTTTTTCATAATCCTTAGGAACGATCTTTTTAAAGTTTGATAATTCTTCATCTAGATTTGAAAGAATCTTTTTAGCTACATCTGAATCTGTATATGTATAATGCTTGTTTAAAAGCTCTTCTAATACTTCTTTATCCGCTTTTCCAGTTACTTCATATGTATTGACTAACTGTTTATTTAAACGCATATATAGATCATGATTCGGATCGTATACATATGCAACACCACCAGACATACCGGCAGCTAAGTTTTTACCAGTTTGACCCAAAATGACAACAGTACCACCTGTCATATATTCAAGTCCATGATCTCCAACACCTTCTACAACTGCACTTGCACCAGAATTACGAACCGCAAAACGCTCACCAGCCATACCACGAATATAGGCTTCACCACTAGTAGCCCCATATAAGGCAACATTTCCAATAATGACATTTTCATTTGGCTTAAATTGAGCTTCTTCTTTAGGTTGAATAATCAATTTACCACCAGACAAACCCTTGCCAAAGTAGTCATTGGCATCACCATGAACATCTAAAGTGATTCCTTTTTGTGCAAAGGCACCAAAAGATTGTCCAGCTCCACCGTTACAATGGACTGTATATGTATCATCTTCTAATGTGTTATTAAATTGTTTAGTGATGGCATTGGATAAAATAGTTCCTACGGTACGATCCGTACTTGAAATTGAGATTGTTTCAGAATGAGGCTTTTTTTCGTTGAAGTAAGGTTCAAATTTAGGAAGCAATGTCTTCATATCCACCGTTTTTTCAAGTTCAAAGTTAAATGTATCTTTTGGCTCATAATGAATGTTGTGTGGAGTCAGTAAAATATTTGAGTAATCCATATTCGCATCTTCATCAACCTCAAGATTATCTGTATGACCAACCATTTCATCGATTGTGTGATAGCCAAGATCAGCCATAATTTCTCTTAATTCACGGGCAACAAACAACATGAAGCTCATGACATACTCAGGTTTTCCTTTAAAACGTTTTCTTAATTTTTGGTTTTGTGTTGCCACACCAAATGGACAAGTATCTAGATTACATACACGCATCATCATACATCCCATAGTAACAAGTGGGGCAGTCGCAAAGCCAAATTCTTCAGCGCCTAATAAGCAGGCAATGGCTACATCTTTTCCGGTCATTAATTTTCCGTCGGTTTCAATTAAAACACGACTTCTTAATCCATTTTCCACTAAGTTTTGGTGGGCTTGTGCTAAACCTAATTCCCAAGGAAGACCTGCATGGTGAATACTACTTTGTGCAGCCGCCCCTGTACCTCCATCATAGCCAGAAATTAAGACGACGGTAGCTCCGGCTTTGGCAACACCTGAGGCAATCGTACCAACACCTGCTTCACTAACTAATTTGACACTGATTCGAGCTTGTGGATTGGCATTTTTTAAGTCGTAGATCAATTGCGCTAAGTCTTCAATGGAGTAGATGTCGTGGTGAGGAGGAGGGGAAATCAAAGATACGCCTGGCGTTGAATAACGAGTTTTCGCAATCCATGGATAGACTTTCTTTCCTGGCAAGTGTCCACCTTCACCTGGTTTTGCGCCTTGTGCCATTTTGATTTGAATTTCTTTGGCACTGACTAAGTATTCTTCGGTGACACCAAAACGACCACTTGCCACTTGCTTAATAGCGGAGTTCTTTTCTGTACCTAAACGTTCTGGTTTTTCACCACCTTCACCCGAATTGGATTTACCACCCAAACGGTTCATCGCAATCGCCATGCAAGTATGTGCTTCTTCAGAGATAGAACCATAACTCATGGCACCTGTTTTAAAGCGTTTTACGATTTCATATTCACTTTCCACTTCCGATAATGGAATTGAATTTCTTGTCTTTTTAAAGTGCAATTGACTTCTTAAATGATGTTTTTGACGGTTTGAATTTAATTCGTTGGAATATTCCTTAAATAAATCATAATCGTTGGTTTGTGTAGCTCTTTGAAGTTTCACAATCGTTTCTGGAGAATATAAATGATCTTCTTTTCCATCTCCCTTTCTTAGTTTATGGAATCCAATGGAATCTAGACTTGTATCGGTTGTAAGTCCTAATGGATCATAAGCACGATCATGATGGTAGATCAAATCTTTTTCGATATCTTCTAAAGTGATACCTTCCACTTCACTAATGGTGTTTGTGAAATAGGTATCGATGACATCTTTTGAAATTCCAATGGCTTCAAAGATTTGGGCTCCTTGATAAGATTGAAGCGTTGAAATACCCATTTTAGCTGCAATTTTAACAATGCCTTTTAAAATGGCTTCGTTATAATCATCAATCGCAATGTTGACTTCTTTATCTAACATATTCAATTGAATCATTTCTTCAATGCATTCATGGGCTAAATATGGATAGATGGCGGTTGCCCCATAGCCAAGTAACGTAGCGAATTGATGAACATCTCTAGGTTCACCACTTTCTACAATGATAGATACATCGGTTTTCTTTTTCGTTTTTACTAAGTGTTGTTCTAAGGCAGATACAGCTAAAAGACTAGGAATAGCCATATGACCTTCGTCTACACCTTTATCAGAAAGAATCAAGATGTTCGCTCCATTTCTATAGGCTTTATCACATTCAATAAATAAGTTGTCTAAAGCTTCTTTTAATGAAGTAGAGCGATAGAACAATAGGGAAATGGTTTCATTTTTAAATCCTGTCTGATTTAATTGACGAATCTTATCCATATCACGAGATGTTAGAATTGGATTATTGACCTCTAAGACTGTACAGTTGTCGGATTTGTCTTTTAATAAGTTTCCATCACTTCCAATATAGATTGTTGTATCTGTAACAACTTCTTCACGTAAAGAATCAATTGGTGGATTGGTTACTTGGGCGAAGAGTTGTTTAAAATAATGGAATAAACTTAAATGATTTTTGGAATAAATTGCCAAAGGGATATCGGTACCCATCGCACTTGTTGGTTCAAGTTTGACGCGGGCCATTGGTAAAATAATGTCTTTTACATCTTCATAGGTATATCCGAAGATCTTATAAAGAATATCTCTTTCATGTTGAGAGTGGATGTGGGTTTTCTTATCGGGAGCTGGTAAGTCTTTAAGGTGTAATAGATAGGTATCTAGCCATTCTCCATATGGATTTGAAGAGGCATATTCATTCTTTAAATCGTAGTCTTCAATCAATTCTTTTTTGACTGTATCTACAAGTAACATTTTGCCTGGTTCAAGTCTAGATTTTTTTACGATTTTCTTTTCATCAATATCTAAAACACCGACTTCACTTGATAAAATCAACATGTTGTCGCTTGTTAGATAATAACGACTAGGTCTTAGTCCGTTACGATCAAGGACAGCTCCGACTTTTTCGCCATCACTAAATAAAATGGCGGCTGGACCATCCCATGGTTCCATCATTGTGGCATAGTAGTGGTAGAAATCTTTTTTCTTTTGGTCCATGTCTTGGTGTTTCCATGGTTCTGGAATCAAGATCATAACGGCTTTTTCTAGTGGCATGCCATTCATAACTAAAAACTCAAGGGCATTATCGAGCATGGCAGAATCCGATCCTGAAGTATTGATGATAGGTAGGATCTTACTTGAATTTTTGTCTAAGAATTCAGAGTGCATACTTTCTTCACGCGCTAACATCTTATTGACGTTAGCACGAATGGTATTGATTTCACCATTGTGGGCAATAAAACGGTTTGGATGCGCTCTTTGCCAAGATGGTGTGGTATTGGTAGAGAAACGTGAGTGTACAATCGCAATGGCAGATTTATAATATTTATCTTGAAGATCAAGGTAAAAGTTTCTTAATTGGGATACTAGAAACATGCCTTTATAGACAATAGTATGACTGCTTAAGCTTGCGATATAGGTTTCTTTACAGCTCTTTTCAAATTCACGGCGAATGACATATAAGACTCTGTCAAAATCTACATTACTCGAAATATTTTGAGGTCTTTCAATAAAAGCTTGATAGATATTTGGCATGCAGTCCTTGGCCTTTTGACCTAAGATAGATTCGTTACAAGGGACTTTTCGCCATGTGATAAATTTGCAGCCTTCTTGTTCTACAAATTTTTCAAACATCTTTTTGTGTTGATTTAAAAGCAGTTTATTTCTTGGCAAGAAAAACATACCAATTCCATAGTGTTCTGGTAATTTGATGTTGTCTTTCTTTAATGTCTTTTTAAAAAAATCATCACTAATTTGAAGTAAGATTCCAACACCATCACCCACTTTACCACTCGCATCTTTACCGGCTCTATGTTCTAATTTTTCTACAATGTGTAATGCCTTATCGACAACATCATAGCTTTGTTTGCCATCGATTTGGACTACGGTACCAATACCGCAGGCATCATGTTCAATTTCAAAATTCATAGTTTACACAATCCTTCCTATTTTCCGCTGTCTCCATAGTTTGATAAATATCGAGCGCTTGGATCATTGACGTTACATCCTTCCCAGTTCTTATTTGGCATCCAGAAATCTTTGATCATACTCGCTTTGTTTGGATAATACGATTCAAAAATCTCTCGATATAATAGGGATTCTTTTGTGAATGGAGTACAGTATTTGTATTTTTTTACTTTTTCTTTAAATTCTTCATCTGTGTAATAGCTTTGGGCATATTCTTTGATGTCATCACTTAAAGAGTGTCCTACCGCATCCGAGAAGGCGGCTTTTTCACGCATCAAAATGTCATAAGGAAGAATTTCATCTTTTTCAAATGCATGACGAAGCAGATATTTTCCTTTATGATATGTATTCATTTTCTTTTTAGGATCAATGGACATGACGTATTTGACAAAATCTAAATCTCCAAAAGGAACACGAGCCTCGATGGAGTTTGTGGAAATACAACGATCAGCTCTTAATACATCATACATATAAAGTTCATGTACTCGTTTTACACTTTCTTCTTGAAATGCATCTGCACTTGGCGCAAAGTCGGTATATTTATAGCCGAATAATTCATCACTGATTTCTCCGGTTAATAAAACGCGAATATCGCTTTGTTCATGAATAGCTTTACAAATTAAATACATTCCAATGCTGGCGCGAATGGTTGTGATGTCAAAGGTTGCCAAAGCTTTGATGACGGGTTTAATAGCATGTAAAACATCATCTTTATTAATTATAATTTCATGGTGGTTGCTACCAATAAAGTCAGCGACTTCTTTGGCATATTTTAAATCAATCGCATCTTCTTCCATTCCAATCGCATAGGTTTCGATGGGTTTGTTTAGTAATTTTTGGCTGATGGCACATACTAAACTTGAATCCAATCCTCCACTTAATAAGAATCCCAGTGGAGCATCGGCATCCAATCTTTTCTTAACACCTTCCACTAATTTATCGTGGATGTTTGTACAGATGGTTTCAAGATCTGAAGTGATTACTTTATCCACTTTAGTAACATCTAAATAACAAGTGAATTTTCCATCGGCATAATAGAATCCCGGAGGGAAGGGAAAGATTTGTTCAACAATTGAAATAAGGTTTTTAGCTTCGGAAGCGAATACGATGTTATGGCTTTTATCATAGCCATAGAACAAGGGACGAATACCAATGGGGTCGCGAGCAGCGACAAAGTCATTTTTCTTGGCATCATAAATAATGCATGCGTATTCGGCATCTAGCTTTTTAAACATGTCTAAACCATATTTTTCATAGAGTGGTAAAAGAATTTCACAATCGCTTTGCGAAATAAATGCGTAGCCATCTTTTTCGAGTTCTTCTTTTAATTTTCGAAAGCCATAGATTTCACCGTTACATACGACAAGGTTGTTATTTCTAACAAATGGCTGCATGCCCTCTGGACTAAGTCCCATAATGGATAGTCTTTGAAAGCCTAAATAGCCACATCCTACTTGTTGAATTCTTTCATCATCAGGTCCTCTAGAATAGGTGCTTTCTAATGCTTTATGAATTGTGTTTTCGCTTATTTTTAATGATTTATATCCTATAATTGTACACATAAATAATATCTCCTTAGAACGGAAAAGCCGGCAATTGCCGGTTTATAGAATTGAGAATAATAATTTTCCATAGGTTGGGAATGGCCAATCTTCATTTGATGTTACAACTTCTAATTCGTCACAAGGTTTTCTTAAAGCATCCATATCTTGAATGATGAAGTCTCTTACATAGAAGGCTGATTTTTCAAAATCATCGATTTCATGTAGTTTATTAACATCATTTTCAAGTGTAACCATGGCTTGATAAGCTTCGGTTAAATATTCACTGATCTTTTTAGCTGTTTCAAGTTCATATGTTAAGTCAATGCCAATGGCTTTTTTGTTTGCGATAGTATCTGTCAATTCTTTAGAGAACTTACTTGCGGCTGGTAAGATGTCTTTTTTGGCAATGTCTAACATAGTCAAAGCTTCAATGTTGATTTGTTTTTCATATTCATCCATTAAGATTTCATATCGAGATTGCACTTCTTCTTTTGATAAGACTTTCTGTCTTTCAAATAATTCAATGTTTTCTTTTGTTTTGAAATATGGTAAAGCATCAGGCGTTGTCTTAAGATTTAATAGACCTCTAGATTCAGCTTCTTTAACCCAAGAATCATCATAGCCATTGCCATTGAAGATAATGCGTTTGTGGTTTTTGATTGTATCTTTGATCAATGCGTGTAATGTCGTGTCAAAATCATCTGCAGCTTCTAAGATATTCGCAAATTTTTCGATTTCATCCGCAATCACTGTATTTAATACAATGTTGCATCCGGCAATACTTGCGTTTGATCCTGGCATTCTAAATTCGAATTTATTTCCTGTAAATGCGAATGGAGAAGTACGGTTACGATCGGTAGAATCTTTAGGAAATTTAGGAAGAACAGTAGCACCAATCTTCATCAATTCTTTTTCTTTTCCATCATATGGTTTATCTTCTTCAATGGCCTTTAATACAGCAGTTAATTCATCACCTAAGAAAATGGAGATGATAGCTGGAGGAGCTTCGTTTGCACCTAATCGGTGATCGTTTCCTGCAGTGGCTACACTTAATCGTAATAAGTCTTGGTGCTCATCAACGGCTTTAATAATGGCAGCTAAGAAAACTAAGAATTGTGCGTTTTCATGAGGTGTATCGCCTGGTTCTAGTAGGTTGATTCCTGTATCTGTAGATAAAGAGAAGTTATTGTGCTTACCACTTCCGTTGATGCCTTCAAATGGTTTTTCATGAAGTAGGGCAACCAATCCATGTTTTTTGGCAACTCTTTGAATCAATTCCATCGTCAATTGGTTATGGTCTGTAGCGATATTTGTCGTTGTAAAAATTGGGGCTAATTCATGTTGAGCAGGGGCTACTTCGTTATGTTCCGTTTTAGCTAAGATGCCAAGTTTCCACAATTCTTGATTTAAATCCGACATGAATTCTTGTACACGTGATTTAATAGTTCCAAAATAGTGATCTTCCAATTCTTGTCCTTTAGGGCATGGTGCACCAAATAGTGTACGTCCTGTATAGATCAAGTCTTTTCTTTGTTCATAATATTTTTGATCAACTAAGAAATATTCTTGTTCAGGTCCTACGGTTGTTTTAATGGTTTGAACATCGTCATTGCCAAATAGTTTCACAATACGTAAGGCTTGTTTATTAATGGCTTGCATACTTCTAAGTAGTGGGGTTTTCTTGTCTAGGGCATGTCCTGAGTAAGAACAGAATGCGGTTGGAATACATAGTACGCCATTTTTAATAAAGGCATAGCTTGTTGGATCCCAAGCTGTATATCCTCTAGCTTCAAATGTGGCTCTTAGTCCACCATTTGGAAAACTTGAGGCGTCGGGTTCTCCTTTAATTAATTCTTTACCACTAAATTCCATAATGACTTTGCCATCTTTATCGGGATTAATAAAGCCATCATGCTTTTCAGCTGTAACTCCTGTCATTGGTTGGAACCAGTGTGTATAGTGTGTTGCACCTTGTTCTAAAGCCCATTCTTTCATGGCGTGGGCTACCGCATTTGCGATTTTGATATTTAATTGTTTACCTTCGCGAATGGTTTTTTCTAATTCGCGGAAAGTATCTTTTGCGAGTTTTTCTCGCATAACAGATTCATCGAAAACTTTACTTCCAAAAATTTCTTCTACGCTTGATTTCATAATGGCTCTCCTTTACATAAAAAAAGGGCAAGGACACGAAAAACATGAGGGATAAACCTCTGCTTTTTTTGGCGTCCTTGCCATGTATCCTTAACTTTGTAAAAAATGTATAACTACAATTGATTTTTTAAAT
>ERZ791881.69-NODE-69-length-123302-cov-10.236890_pt1 | contig 123302 bp, 125 predicted proteins | sample MGYA00510161_ERZ791881 | MGnify/ENA primary metagenome ERZ791881 (study PRJEB30046, sample SAMN00792073) | human gut metagenome | study: EMG produced TPA metagenomics assembly of the A metagenome-wide association study of gut microbiota in type 2...
ACCCGTAAAACGAACGGGCAATTTCTTTTTTGTCATCCTTAATTCCGCAACACTTTGATTTAACTTTATTTATAAGTACCGGAGCAAGTTCTGCTACAAGTACCATGACATGTGTTGAAGCAACTGTTCATACAACGGTTGTTACATCCTGCGCATGACATTGCATTTGCAGTTTCTGACAAGATAGGACTTGACAGGAGAGCTGCACCAGCCAAAATAGGCAGAGCACCTTTAGCGGCTCTCTTAAAGAACTCACGACGAGACTGAAGTTCTTCATTCTTACCATTTTTCTTCATAAAATAAAAAATTTAAATTAAACAATATGCCTTTCGGCATTATTTGACAATCTCAATAAAATCAGTAGGAATATACGCAGTAGCGACAAGGCACAATCCCGAGATCTCAACAACAATTCTTTGTTGTCCTGCTATTCTGGCAACTTTTCCAACCACTCCCTTGAAGTCACCAGCTATTACTTGTACTTTATCTCCACTTTTATAGTGACACTGTTCCGCTGTAACAATGCGTACATGCTCACTATCAGTACTTGTTGCTTTGATAAAATTTATCATTGCATTGTATGGTATAATAAGCGGAGGATTTTTACCGTTTGCCTCTGGAGGAAGCGTCTTATCCAAATAATATTTTATAAAAGAGATTGGGGCATCAACTGTCTTTTTCACAAAACTGTCTGATTGTTCCCTTGTGGCGTATATAAAAAGAAAGTTGGGAAGAAGAGGCTGTTGTATTCGCTTCTTCTTCCCAGCAATCACTTTTAGTACATAGTGCATCGGCACGTATGTCTTAATATCATTCTTCTTTGCTTTCTCTACGGCTGCATTTACCCTGTTATAAGTAGCACGAAGAACAAACCAGTTGTAACCTTCCTGCTGGACATATTCCGAGGACACCCCTGTTTGTGAGCTTTGGGCTTCGGGGGAGACATTGGAGGCAAATCCAATGTGAGGAGGTGAATCGCAACCTCGTTTGGTATGCGCATTAAGCAATGCGTTCATATCGGCTTATATGTCGTTGCTCGTTAATAGCAATATAGACATAAAAAGAGCGTGGAAACGTCTGTTGTCTATTCCACAGTCTGAGGCTCTAGCAATTGCCTATCATAGTTGAACAGACAACGTCAGAGCCCACGCCGATATGAATAATCATTTCCATTAGGAGACCATAATAAACAATTGTTGTGCCCGAAAAGGTACAATCCGTGCTTACAGGTCTCCGCAGGAGCGATATTATCACACCCGGGACATCTACCGTTGGCTTTGCTCAAGACTATGATAACTGTTAATTTGCTAGATTACAGACTGTCTTAAACAGAGCGTTAGTAAACGCCTTCATTATGTCTGGACTATCTTTCCCACCCAATGCCCGCTTTGTACCGCTTTGTCATTATGACTCCGCCATACTCAGCACGGCGTAGGCTGCCTTGTATGCCATCACGAAAGAACACGTCTAACCTCAATGGCTATAAACATGGCGATAATAGTCCGCTGCAAAAGTACAAAGAAAATCTCAATACAACCTCATTTTGTTATGGAAAAGTATGTATAAACCTTAAATTTAACCATAATTAACTAAATTCTTGCTCAAATCTCGTATATTTTGTGTAAGGAAATGGCCTCTTATTGGCGTAAAAAGCAAAAGACAGATGCGAATGTCACATCTGTCATTATTGTTGTCGCACATGTCTTTCTTGAAAGAAAGCCTATGGCTGGTTTATTTCAGAATGATTTTCTCCTTTGCTGGATGACATAAGGAGAATGTACTTTTGCCGTCTTTGTTTGTATAGCAGAAGTCGCATGAATTTATAATATCCATGCCAATCACCACATCATAGTCTGAATTGTCGTTAAGCAGAGCCTGAACATTCAACTCTGCTGTTCCTGTTGGAAGGATAACATGAACAAGGTAAGTCCAGGATTCGACATCACCTCCTGCACTCGAAATAAGAGCCTTGTTCTTCGGTTGTAACCCTAAAGCATTTACAACTTCCTGTGAAATCAATGTATTGGTCGCTCCTGTGTCCCACAATACATTTTCAACTTGGCAATGAACAGGAACAGCCACGTTTGCCGACAAATCTACGGCTGGACAGATAATGACGTTTGTAAGAATAGCCTCTGGCTGGGATTCGTATTCTTTTGTATATACAGCCATTCCTACCTCAACTCAATTTTTCCCGTATATGAAGTTTGTTGAGGAACAGGCTCGTCAGTGATAAGGCGAACCAAACGGACATAACCTGTCCGTGCAGCTCTATTTCCGTTAATGACGGGAGCCTGAACTGCGGTTGCAAAATCTATTGTCTTGTTCTTTATAACTTTCATATACCTACAATTTAAAAAATGTCCCGCTGGGTACGCTGTTCTTATGGGAAGCGAGCGGGATTTGTCAATGCAAAGGTAGGCATTCAATTCCAAAAAACCAAACAATTGGAAGAAAAACTAATCTAACTACCCTAAATTTAACATTTTATCAGGAAAACTACTAAACAATGAATACGTCTTTCAAACGCTATTCTATTCCGCCGAATTATTAACCTGCATTGTCTATCAGCAATATATGCCGACTGAGATACAACTGAGGTACAAGACATCCATTTTCGCCCAATGTTGAAGCCACCAAGAAGGCTCTCTCATCCCTCTTTTTCTTTTTCGATTGTCACACTCTTTATGGCTGATGGAGGTGGGACTTATTATCAAAAATGCGCTCTTTGGATAGCAATCAGCCAAAATTACCCAAAATATTTTCATAAATAATCTTAAAACCACTTTTTACCCCTGTCATAGTTTTTTCTCTTTGCCGAGTGCTTTGAACTATAGATTTTCGCCTGTTCAAAATTTGTACCGTTTTGAATTTGTTGTTTTCAAGAGAGTGCTGTAGCTCAGCGTGTTAGGAGATATAAAAAGGCTTTCCACATGCATGTCATATGAACAGCGTAGTGCGCCAGATGTGGGAGCAGAACACCGATGTGGTCATGGTCGATACAGGTAACTCGTATGAGGGACTCTGCGAGTATGTCGGAGGCAAGTATATCAGCTATACCGACGAGCATCCTATCACGATGAACCCCTTTGCCATCAAGCGAGAGGAGCTGAATATCGAGAAGATTGGCTTCCTGAAGAATCTCATCATGCTTATCTGGAAGGGAACCCAGGGAGAAGTCACCAAGACGGAAGACCGCTTGGTAGAGCAAGTCATCACAGAGTATTTCGATGAATACTTTGTGAAGAAGCGCATCGACAACCTCTCGTTCAACACTTTCTATGAGTACAGCACTGTCCGCATCCCGACCATCATCAAGGAGAACAGCCTTGCCGGCATCGACCTGGCAGCCTACAACTACCTGCTGAAGGACTTCTACAAGGGAGGCAGCCATGAGCTGACCCTCAATGAGAACCTGGACACGAAGCTGTTTGACGAGACCTTCATTGTCTTTGAGATTGACTCCATCAAGGATGACCCGCTTCTGTTTCCTCTTGTCACCCTTATCATCATGGATGTATTCATCCAGAAGATGCGTATCAAGAAGAACCGCAAGGTGCTGGTCATCGAAGAGGCATGGAAAGCCATTGCCTCCCCTATGATGGCAGAGTATATCAAGTACCTCTATAAGACAGCCCGAAAGTTCTGGGCGAGCGTAGGCGTGGTGACACAGGAGATTCAGGACATCGTAGGCAGTCCCATTGTCAAGGAAGCCATCATCAACAACTCCGATGTCGTGATGCTGCTCGACCAGGCAAAGTTCCGTGAGCGATTCGATGAGATCAAGGCCATCCTTGGCTTGACCGATGTCGATTGCAAGAAAATCTTCACCATCAACCGTTTGGAGAACAAGGAAGGGCGCAGTTTCTTCCGTGAGGTCTTCATCCGTCGTGGTTCTGTCGGTGCGGTCTTTGGAGTGGAAGAGCCCCATGAATGCTATATGACCTACACCACCGAGCGAGCCGAGAAGGAAGCCCTGAAGCTCTACAAGAAAGAGCTGCAGTGCGACCATCAGCACGCCATAGAAGCCTACTGCCGTGACTGGGAACTTTCAGGAATCTCCAAGTCATTGCCGTTCGCCCAAAAGGTCAACCAGACAGGACATGTGCTTCATCTCACTCCCCATAACCAATCTGAATAAGATATTGAAAGTAGAAACCACGAAACATTCATCCCAACAATGAAACGCTATCTGTTCATAATCATCCTCATCGTCTGTGCTGCTGTACCAGTGACGGCACAGTACTACAGTGTCAACTATGACAAGCGCACTGTAGCAGAGATGACAGCCGCCTTTGCGTCGGAGGCTGCCACCGAGGCGTATTATGCCGAACAGGTGGCCAAGATACGTGAATACTACCAAGCAGCGGAAGTGGCTGCGGCTGGTATCTTCACGTCCAAGTTCCTCGACCGCCGTGCCCTTACAGACTTAGGTCTATGGACAAGCTCCACCGAGAACTATTATTACCGACGCATCTACAACATGGTCTCCGCCAAGATTATGCCCAAGATCTGGACTGTGGCAGGCATGATGTTGCGTAGTCCGCAAAACGCCCTCTATTGGGGCAGCTATCTGTATAAGGTGTGCGAAGAGACAAAGACACTTTGCTATCAGTTTGAGTCCATTGTCACCAACAGTCGGCTTTCCTTCAGGGACATCGCATTCCTGGAAATCAATCAGGAACTTGCCGCCATCCTCAAACTGTCCGAACTGGGGGATGTGGATTGGAAGAACCTGCTGGACAATTTCTCCGACATAGGCTCCAACTTCACCAAGGACAATCTCAAAGCAGACATCGACAACCTCTATGCGATGGGAGTCAGCCTTGCCTCTGCAGGTGCTGGCAATGCAGTCAGTTCCATTGTCGGCAACAGCAATTTCAACGGCACACTGATGGACAAGACCAGCAGTGTCATTGAGATAGCAGAGAATACATACGACCTCTACAACAACCTATCCACCAATGCCGGCAATACCCTGTTGCAGTTTGTTGGTGGACAGGAGGGCATTGCCAACCTTTTCTCTTTGTCGAATTACAATACCACAGCATGGATAACAGACTATGCCAGGGAAGGTATGGGACAATACTATACTCAGCGATGGTATATCTACAGTGTTGACCAAGGAAGCGAGAAGCTCTGCGACTACTATCCTCCGACAGATGATGATGCCATCCTGTATGGCGACCATTGGTATCGCATCAGTACAACAGATCCCGATTTCTATCCTTCCTCCTCACAACGGGAGGCAGCACTCCAGAACTCAGAGAATCATGCAGGCTGGAGCCGTAGCCGTGTGCAACAGCTCAATAACTCTAATGACGGTTACAACTACAACATCAACTACTATTCATCCGCATACATTCTCAGCAAAAAGAAAAGCGGTCAGTATGCCAAAGCATACGCCTACGAGATACATGTGACCAAATCATGGTACAGGCAGGAAGTCAAATATGAAGATGTCTTTGACTCGTACTCCATGGACATGGCAACCTTCAGGGCCGGTCTGAATGCCCGACTGACCGAGTACAATGACAACGAGGAGGGCATCCGCTACTATCTGGGCTATGACAGCAAGCGATACTACCAAGCCACTAATGCCGAGAAGATGGCTGGATGCGAGACGGCAACCATCAGTGTCACTTGCCATGACGGCACAAAGTTGGGTGAAGGTTTCACCCAATACAAATGCTCGAAGTGTGGTGGCAGTGTAAATGCACACACCAAGCAATGTTCTATGGCAACCAGCATCACCTCAGACGGTGTCGATACCTCTGAGATTGACGCAAAGATTGCTGAAACGGAGAGCCAAATTGCATCTGTTGATAGCGAAATTGCCCGATTGGAAGCCGAGAACACGAATCTCCTGAAGCTCATACAGACTTCAAGCGTGGAAGATGCTGCAAGGTATCGTCAGCAGTACAACGCCAACAAAGACCGCATATCCGTGCTGAAGTCTGAGAAAAGTACCGCAGAGAAAGAACTTGCAGAATACAACCAAGCCAAGCAGGAAGCGATTGACGGAGAAAATGCCGCTACCGATGACTATTACCGTATTCCAGCCATCATGCAGGACTGCAAGAACGCCTATAACCTCAGTTGGAACGGAACAGGCGCATGGGAGGGCAACACTTTTGTGCGTACCGCCTCCATGCCCAACATCAATGGCACTATCACGTTCAAGGCAACCATCTCCATTGCAAGAAAGCCGAAATACTTCCTTGGCATCAAGATACACCGTGCCATCGTACAGATTTCATGGACGCTTACGACGGAATACAGCGATACCCAGGTGGTAGCAGTCATCAACCTCGATCCGTCCAAGACAGACCAACAGAAAGCAGACGAGGTTAATGCCAAGCTCTCAGAGATAGCCCGGGAATATCCGAACTGTGACCCGACTGTCGAATATGCCAAAAGCAGTCCTGTTGAATCAGATGATACGGAAGACACCTACCATCTGCTGTGGTCAAGTGACCGTCTGGACATTGCACGTCAGATAGACAGCCGCCTAACAAAGATATATGCCGACCTTGTGTCGTTGGAGAAGATGATGCACTACAAGCATTCCATCATTGACATACTTCTCAGTATAGCTCCTCTTGACACAGACCAAGGCAGAAGGCTGACACTCATTGAGAAATGCAGGAAGCGTTGGTTGCGTCATGCAGCCAACAGCGCACATTCAGATACGTATAACGGCAAATATGATGAAGAAGATGAAGACAACGAAGAACAATAAGTTACTGGCTCTCATGGTATGCCTGCTGACACTGCTGCCTTCCTCTGCCTTTGCCCAGTTTGGTTTTGATGTCACTTCTGTGGAAGCTTACATCAACGACCACAAGGAGCAGAGAAGCCTGTTGTTGGTACGATCCACGCTGGAGGCAAGCAACAAGCTGCTGCATGACTATAGCGGTGATGCCAACAAAGGGTTTCGCGACATCAACAAAGAGTTGGACAAATACACAAGAGCCTTTGATGTCATAGATGTGCTGTACCAGTCGCTACGCACGAGCCTGAATGTTTACAACACCTACGAGAACATCAGTGACCGAATTGGTGACTACAAGGACATGCTCAGCGACTTCAAGGAGAAATGCCTGGAGCGAGGCAATGTTGTGAGTACAGACACAATGATTGTCACCATCAACATGAGGGCAATCGCCAAGATAGCAGAGGAAGGCGACAACCTGTACAAGTCCGTCAGTGACTTGGTGCTGTATGCCACAGGAGCAGCCGCCTGCACCACGTCAGACCTGATCCTCGTTCTTACGAACATCAACAATTCGCTTGACAACATCGGCAAGCATCTGAACAAGGCGTACTTTGACACATGGAGGTACATACAGGTACGCATCGGGTATTGGAAACGGCAGGTTTATCGAGCCAAGACAAAGCTTGAAATTGTCAACGACGCTTTCGGCAGATGGAGAGGAGCCGGGTATTTGGGATATTAGGATAACATTAAACAAAAGAAGAATATGTTTAGGATAACACTTTTACGTTCAGTGTCTTGTGTAGGTATGATGATGTTATGCCTTAACTCATCAGCACAGAGTTATGTGACCTACAATCACGATGCCACAAAGATGAATCAGATAACGGTTCAGGAGATTGGTGTAGGAGGACTGACCCCAGCCTTCTACTACGATGTTTTCCACAACAGCTACCAGAAGAGCGCAGCCCGCAAGAACAAACTGGGCTTCAGGTCGCTGGCAGGTGTTTCTGCCTATCAGCAAGTAGATGTTGCAGACAGCATCAAGGCTTACCTCACGCAGAGAGCTGAGATTGAAGCCCTCAATGTGGCAGACCGCCAGATAGACATCGCCTGGCTTGCTGAGGGAAGCAAGATAACGGACAAGCTCGCAGCCTTTGAGGGAAACATCAACCGCATCGTTGGCGCAGGAGGTTCGTTGGCAGACAAGTCCAGATGGGAGGAATACTGCAATATGTACAAGACCGCCATCAAGGTGACACAAGATGCCTATATGCCAAATGCCCAAAGGAAGAGACAATACCTTGCCATCTATGCTGATATATCCCAGCAGAACGAGACCCTTGTCTCCTTTTTGGTACAGTTAAGCAACAAGAGAAAGACATCGTCCCTGCTGGCCGCACGCCTTGACAGGCGCAGCAACATAGCAGCCCACGCCTTGGCTGCTCATGAAAGGTGGCGTGATGCCGGACGCAAGAAAGCTGGTGGCAACACTGGTGATGGAGATAATGATGATTCAGAAAACATAGTTGAAAGATAACGATATATGGCAGATTCAAACATCCTCTCGGATTTCGGTATCAATATCCTCGAACAGGAGATTGATGATGTGATATTCCAGACCAACGAGTTCCTATGTGATGCCACCTTCACAGGCTCACAAGGTCCGTTCTGGTGGATATTGCAAATGTGTATGGCACTGGCCGCATTGTTCTCCATCATTGTTGCAGGAAGCATGGCCTACAAGATGATGGTGAAGCATGAGCCCATCGACATCATGAAACTCTTCAAGCCCCTTGTGGTCAGTGTCATCCTCTGTTGGTGGTACCCACCTGCTGATACAGGCATTACCGACGGCGGCAGCGATTGGTGTGTGCTTGACTTTCTTTCGTATATTCCCAACTGCATAGGCTCATACACCCATGATCTGTATGAAGCCGAGTCAGCGCAGATTGAGAACAAGTTTGAGGAGGTTCAGGAACTCATCTACACCAGAGACACCCTTTACACCTCATTGCAGGCACAGGCAGATGTAGCCCATTCGGGTACTTCCGACCCCAACCTCATTGAATCCACCATGGAACAGGCAGGTGTAGATGAAGTGACGAATATGGAGACCGACGCTTCAAGGCTGTGGTTCACGTCACTGACCGCAGGTGCAGTGGTTGGTATCGACAAGATTATCATGCTCATCGCATTGATAGTGTTCCGTATCGGTTGGTGGGCGACCATTTACTGCCAACAAATCTTGCTGGGTATGCTCACCATTTTCGGCCCGATACAATGGGCGTTCTCCCTTTTACCTAAATGGGAAGGCGCATGGGCAAAGTGGCTGATACGTTATCTGACGGTGCATTTCTATGGTGCCATGTTGTACTTCGTCGGTTTCTACGTCCTACTGCTCTTTGACATCGTGCTCTGCATACAGGTAGAGAACCTCACGGCTATCACGGAGAGCGAGCAGACGATGGCAGCCTACCTTCAGAACTCCTTCTTCTCTGCCGGCTATCTGATGGCTGCGAGCATCGTGGCGTTGAAGTGTCTGAATCTCGTTCCAGACCTTGCTGCATGGATGATACCTGAGGGCGACACCGCCTTCTCAACCCGAAACTTCGGCGAGGGTGTGGCGCAGCAAGCCAAGATGTCCACCCAGGGCATGATAAGCAAAGTGATATAAAACAAGAAAACTTAATGAAAATATGGTTATCAAGAATCTCGAAAACAAGATCAAGCTGGTTTTGATTATCTGCTCACTGTTCCTTGTGGGCTGTATCATCATCAGTATCTCCAGCATCTGGACAGCCAAGGTGATGGTGTCCGATGCCCATCAGAAAGTATATGTGTTGGACGGCAATGTGCCTATCCTTGTTCAGCGTAGCACCATGGAAGAGACCCTCGATGTGGAAGCTAAGTCTCATGTAGAGATGTTCCACCATTACTTCTTCACTCTGGCACCAGATGATAAGTACATCAAATACACCATGGACAAAGCCATGTATTTGGTTGATGAGACAGGTCTTGCCCAGTATAACACGCTGAAGGAGAAAGGCTTCTATTCCAATATCATGGGTACGAGTGCCGTGTTCAGCATCTTCTGCGACAGCATCAATTTCGACAAAGAAAAGATGGAGTTCACCTACTATGGTCGCCAGCGTATCGAGAGACGAACAAGCATCCTTACCCGAGAGCTTGTCACGGCAGGACAGCTCAAACGTGTTCCACGGACTGACAACAACCCTCACGGACTGCTCATCACCAACTGGAGAACGCTTCTCAATAAGGATATTGAACAGAAAACCAAATTGACATACTGATATGGGATGGAAGAAAATGCTCGTCGGAGAAAAGATGCCTGACAAGGATGATCCCAAGTACCGCCAGCGGTATGAGGAAGAAGTCAAGGCCGGTCGCAAGTTCGCACGCACTCTCAAACTTGATGTGTTAGCCGCCAAGGTGCAGCTGTTTGCAAATACCCATAAAAGACTGTTTCTTGCCCTTGTATTCGGGTTTATCCTGCTCAGTTTCGGGTTCAACATCTACAGGATGGTTGTGGTATATAATCGTCAGCAGTCCACCCAGAGTGCCACAGAGAGACAGGAGCAGCTGATGCGGCAGAGACGCAAGAAGGTCAACACAGCCATCAGCAATGCCCACACCATACTGCAAGTCATGAACAGAGATAGTCAAAAGAATAACAACCAAAATATTGATAACAATGGACGCACTGAAGAAGATTAACTGGAAGCAGCCGAAGTACATGATTCCGCTTATCATCTACTTCCCACTGCTGTTTGTCGGTTACTTTGTCATAGACCTTTTCCATACGGAGAAGGCAGAGATTCCTGATGGTCTTGCCACGACCGAGTACCTCAACCCCGACCTGCCAGACGCAAAGATGAAGGGCGATGGCATTGGCAACAAGTATGAGAGTATGCTCAAATCATACGGAAAGATAGACGATTATTCAGCATTAGGAAACATTGAACGCAATGAAGAAGACACCCGTGAAGAGTACGAATCCAAGTACACCGATGAAGAACGTGAGCAACTCGAAGCACAGGAAGCCGCGAAGCTCGCTGAGATGCAGAGACAGCTCCAGGAGAGCGCACAGAAAGGTCAGGAAATCGCCCAAGGAGGTTTGTCATCCGAAGAAGACCGCATAGCACGCAGCAAACAGCGTGAACAGGAGGCTATGGATGAACTCAACCGTGCCATTGCCCAGACAAGACTGCAAGCGCAGCAATCCATGATGCCTGCCGTCTCTGATACTGCCGCTGTAGGACAAAGAGAAGGAAAGGTCGAAGCCTCAGACAAGAAGATGATCGATGATGATGAGCCACAGGAGGTTGTGAAGAAGGTCAAGGTCACGTCGGACTACTTCAACACCCTTTGTGACAACGATAAAGAGCCCAACCTTATCAAAGCCATCATTGATGAGAATATCAAGGCTGTAGATGGGTCAAGAGTCAGGCTTCGTCTGCTTGACGACATAGAAATCAATGATGTTGTCGTGCCCAAGGGGTCATACCTCTATGCCACGATGAGTGGTTTCGGTTCACAGCGAGTGAAGGGCAATGTACAGAGCATCATGGTTGACGATGACATCATCAAGGTCAGCCTTGCCCTCTATGACACAGATGGTCTGGAAGGTCTCTACGTACCGAGCAGTCAGTTCCGAGAGACCACGAAGGATGTAAGTAGCGGTGCGTTGAGCAACACCTCCAGTCTCACCAACAGCTCTACCACGACAGGGAACAACCTTGCCACATGGGGAGCACAGACCATCACCAATGCCGTACAGAAGACCAGCAATGCCATCAGCAAAGCCATCAAGAAGAATAATGCCAAGCTGAAATACGGCACATTCGTGTACCTGATCAATTCCCGTTCAAACAAAAAGGACAAATAACTCCGAGCATAAACAAATAGACAAAAATGAATATGAAGACTATCAAAAGAATTGGCGCATTAGCCGTATGCGCTCTGGCAGCTCTCCCCTCTTTAGCGCAGCAGACCTATCAGGAGATGGAGCAGCTCACCATCAATGAGAATGTCACCACGGTCATCACAGCTTCAGAGCCTGTACGTTTCGTTGACATCTCTACGGATGCCGTCGTTGGCGACCAGCCCATCAACAACACCATCAGGCTCAAACCCAAGGAAGGTGCTGACATACATGCCGATGGAGACATCCTTGCCATTGTTACCATAGTGACCGAGCGTTACCGCACCCAGTATGCGCTCATCTACACCACACGTCTGCAAGAAGCAGTCACCGACAAGCAGATACAGCCATACGAGATGATTCCATATCACAACCCATCCGTCTCTATGAGCACAGAGGAAATGACCAAATACGCCCGAAAGATATGGAACTCCCCGGCGAGAATACGGAACGTGAGCACACGGCAGCATCGGATGACCATACGTCTCAACAACATCTATTCCGTAGGCGAATATTTCTTCCTGGATTTCAGCATCGACAATCGCACCAACATCCGCTTTGACATTGATGAGATACGTGTCAAGCTCAATGACAAGAAGATGTCAAAAGCCACCAATGCGCAGATGGTCGAACTGACTCCTGCCATGATGCTTGACCAGTCAAGAAGCTTCAAATATGGCTACCGCAACGTCATTGTCCTGAAAAAGATGACCTTCCCCAATGACAAGGTGCTGACCATTGAGATTTCCGAGAAGCAGATTAGCGGACGTACTATCTGCTTAAACATTGATTATGAGGATGTGCTCTATGCAGACTCGTTCAATTCATGCTTAATGATGGAGGAATAGAACTATGAAGAGATACATATTGTCATTGATGATGGGGTTATGCTTGACAGTCGCAACCTTTGCCCAAAGCCATAGTGACCGCATCTCACTTGGTGTTGGAGTTTTGTATGAGCGAGGTCTTGACGCAACACTCTCCTGGGAGCATGAAACCCGTTACCACAATGCCTGGGAGTACTTCTTCAATGCCTACCTGAAATGGGATGAATGTGCTTCCTGCGGACATGTCTGCCCAGAGTCATTCTGGAACAACTACCGCACATGGGGCATCGGTGCAGCCTACAAACCCTGCGTCACAAGAAGTCGCAACAATTACGGCAACCTACGTATCGGAGCCAGTGCAGGCAGCAATACTGACAAGTTCGTCGGCGGTATTCATGTGGGCTATGAACATAACTTCGCCCTCCGTCATGGTTGGGGATTATTTGTGCAAGCCAAGTGTGACCTTACGCTCCCCAAGCGAGAAGACCTGTTCAGAACAGGCATAGTGATAGGATTCAAGATACCAACCATAAAGAAATAACAGCGATGAAGATTATCCATTTCATGTTTACTGCCGTCATAGCAGCTGTTTTCGCCTCATGTGACGAGCACATGGACTTTCCTGATACAGCGATGAAGATAGGTGACATTGTCTGCACTGACGGTGCAATTGTCCGCTATGAGGATGTTGATTCGTTACACAAGACACCGATTGCCGTTGTCTTCTACGTAAACCACAACGAGGATGTGGAAGGAAATGGCTACGCAGTTTATCTTGACGATTTTGCCACCTTAGCCTATTCAGACTCTCTCGGCATTACACATAAAACATCCGCAGACCTTATGGCCTACGACGGTAATAGCAACACCCACGCCATGTATTCCACTGGCACTTCACCTGCTGCAAGTATGGTCATTGATATGTGGGCATACCGGCAGAGTGCCTATATCCCCTCTGTGGCACAGATGCGTCTGCTCTTTAGTGTCAAGAAGTCTGTCAACCCGCTGATTGAAAAGTGTGGAGGGACACCGATACCTGATGACGCAGACCTCTGCTGGCATTGGACATCGACAGAGGTTCAGGGGCAGGAAACAGCCAAAGCATGGCTCTATTCTCTTGGAAGTGGTTCTATACAGGAAACGCCCAAAATACAGCCACACAAGATACGCCCGATTATCACATTAAATAATTGATTACAAGCTTGTAATATCATAATAATTCATCTTAATGTTTAACTTCAAAATTTCAAGCAATGAAAAAGAAACTCTTTCTTATGTTTGGACTTGGAGCAATGCTCCTCACGTCCTGTGACCAAGACATCGTGAATGAAATCTATCTGCCTGGTGGCGGTGGTTCGGTGGTTGTGACCGATAGCACATCGTCCAAAGAGTTGCAGGTGTTCACCAACCTGGAGATGATGCGTCCTGCCGTTTCCACGAGAGCCGTGGACAACCAGTGGGAAGCCAATGACATGATTGGTATCTCCTCTACAGGGATGATGAACAACATGAAGTTCACCAGGAATGGCAACACAAGTCAGTTTGTCGGTACAAGCACAGTGTGGTTTAAGGACACTAACATCCACACGTTTAATGCCTATTATCCCTACAATGCCAATCCTGCCAACGACCTAATCGAGTTTCAGGTTCCAGAGTCAGCTGTACAGAGCGAGCAAAAGGTTAATGATTTTATGTTTGCTACTGGAACTGCATCTAACACCAATGCAGACCTTACTCTAAACTTTACCCATCAGATGACTCGCGTAATTATCAAGGTATATACCTCACCGGAGTACGGTTTCACAGCCAAGGAATTTGCAGGAAGCATACTCACGTTCTGCGATTACTTTGACAGCGGTACTTTCAATATCAAAACAGGAAAGGTGGAATGCAGTGACGAGTCAGTGACCACCTATTACTTCGGAGAAGCCATGACTGACCACATGGAATATTTGCTTTATGTTCCTGCACAGATTATGCCAGACATGACATTGCAACTCAGCAATGGGGAGAACTTCATATTCCTCACAGACGACACATGGAAAGCAGGGCATTCCTATACCTATTCATTGAAGCCAGTACGCAACACTTTGCAGGTAATATCCACAAGTATCACTCCATGGACAGTTGAGCCGGAACAGGTTATCAATGGTTACGAATAAATCTCATAAAGAGGGCTGGAGGGTGTCTTAACGGCATCCTTCATCCTTTTGTTCTCAATCACGAAACATCATCGTCAAGTAATGGAAGAAAGCAAAGAGTTACAAGGATTTTATAAGATATTCAGGGCTGTAGTGTATATCTCGCTGCTGATGGAGTTCTTCGCCTACGCATTGGAACCAGAACAGCTGGACTTCCTTGGTGGGTTGGTTACAGACATCCATACCCGCATCAAACGCTGGATGATATACAATGACGGGAACCTTGTCTGGAGTAAGATAGCCACCATACTGCTTATTTGTATTACCTGCATTGGTACTCGAAACAAGAAACATCTGGAGTTCGATGCACGCAGACAAGTCTTATACCCTTTAGTCGGCGGACTCTTTGTTACTATAGTGTCCATTTGGCTCTTCGGTCATCGGATGGACACACGGTTCTACACCATCACTCTGAACATCTGGCTTTATATGGCAGCCTCTATCTTAGGTACAGTCTGTATTCATGTGGCTCTTGACAATATCTCCAAGTTCCTGAAGGAAGGTTTGCTGAAAGACCGATTCAACTTTGAGAACGAGAGTTTCGAGCAATGTCAGGAGCTGCAGGAGAACAAATACAGCGTGAACATCCCCATGAGGTACTACTACAAGGGTAAGTTCCGCAAGGGATGGGTGAACATTGTCAATCCGTTCCGTGGCACATGGGTCGTGGGTACGCCAGGTTCTGGTAAGACCTTCTCCATCATCGAGCCATTCATCCGTCAGCATAGCAGGAAAGGTTTTGCCATGGTGGTGTATGACTACAAGTTTCCCACACTTGCACAGAAACTCTACTACCACTACAAAATCAACCAGAAGGCTGGCAATCTACCTGATGGATGCAAGTTCAACATCATCAACTTCGTCGATGTGGAGTATTCCAGACGTGTTAATCCTATCCAGCAGAAATACATTGGCAACCTTGCTGCTGCCAGTGAGACGGCTGAAACGCTCTTGGAGTCATTGCAGAAAGGTAAGAAAGAAGGTGGAGGTGGCAGTGACCAGTTCTTCCAGACCTCTGCTGTCAACTTTCTTGCTGCTTGCATCTATTTCTTCGTGAACTACAAAAAAGTGCCATACGATAAGGATGGCAACGCCCTTATTGCCGAGATGACCACCGACCCCAAGACTTTCATTCAGAAACCCACAGGACGTGTCTTTGACAATACTGGCAGAGAGGTGGAAGCAGCCTATTGGCTTGGCAAATACAGCGACATGCCCCACATCCTTTCGTTCCTCAACCAAGACTACAAAGTCATCTTTGAGGTTTTGGAGACAGACCCAGAGGTCGCCCCGTTGCTTGGTCCGTTCCAGACGGCAATGAAGAACAATGCCATGGAGCAGTTGGAAGGTATGATTGGCACCCTACGTGTCTATACCTCACGTCTCGCCACCAAGGAGAGTTATTGGATATTCCACAAGGATGGTGATGATTTCGACCTGAAGGTCAGCGACCCGAAGAATCCCAGTTATTTGCTCATTGCCAATGACCCCGAAATGGAAAGCATCATCGGAGCCCTCAATGCCCTTATCCTTAACCGCCTTGTTACACGAGTCAACACTGGGCAGGGCAAGAACGTACCTGTCAGCATCATCGTCGATGAGTTGCCGACCCTGTATTTCCATAAGATAGACCGTCTGATTGGTACAGCTCGAAGCAACAAGGTCAGTGTGGCATTAGGTTTTCAGGAACTTCCGCAGCTTGAATCCGACTATGGCAAGGTGGGTATGCAGAAGGTCATCACTACTGTTGGTAATGTGGTGAGCGGTTCAGCAAGAGCGAAGGAAACTTTGGAATGGCTCAGCAATGACATCTTCGGCAAGGTCGTCCAGCTCAAAAAAGGAGTTACTATCGACAGAGACAAGACCTCTATCAATCTCAATGAGAATATGGACAGCCTTGTACCTGCAAGCAAAATCTCCGATATGCCAACAGGCTGGATATGTGGTCAGGCAGCACGTGACTTCATCAAGACCAAGACTGGTCGTGGTGACAGCATGAATATTCAGGAGTCAGCTGAGTTCCAGACTTCGAAGTTCTATTGCAAGACAGACTTCGACATGAAGGAAATTGCCAAGGAAGAGGCAGACTACGAGCATTACAAGATACCCAAGTTCTACACCTTCCCATCGAAGGATGCCAAGGAGCGCATCTTATATCAGAATTTCGTAAGCGTCAATGCTGATGTCAAGGAAATGATAAAAACCATTTTGATGTTTAAGGTAAAGACTTAGTAAACAACGAAAAACAGATTATATATGAAGAAGTTATTCATGATAACGGCTACCCATGCATTAGCCATACCGGGTTTCGCACAGACAGGCTCGGAAGCATTATTGGGAGCATCGGACGGCATCTACAGTTATGTGCCGTTCATTCAAGGTCTGTGTTATGTCATTGCGGCACTTATTGCCATTGTTGGCGCAACGTCCATCTACATGGCTATGCAGACCTCACCGCAACAGGTTTCAAAGCAAATTGTCACGAGTGTGGGCAGCTGCCTTTGTTTTGTCTGCATGGCTATCTCCTTACCTCAGTTCTTTGGCTATGAGTCATATTCTGTGGGCAACGGCTCCGACATCGCTATGAACGGAACAGGAGGTCTGTCCAATGGCTTCCTTACCACAGACAGGGGTGGCATTTCCCAAAGTGGCATCATCACAACCATTCCACCATTGTCTGACAAGGCGGGCAACTGGATAACCTTCCCTCCAGGCTCGAATATGGACATCGCCAACAGTCTTATGGACATCTACAACCACATGGGTTCTGGTGTCACTGGCACTTATGGGCGTACCCTTGATTACATCAACTATGAGTTCCGTCATGGAAATATCTCTCAGAGCACATACGACCAGATGATTGCCATGGCAGGCAGCCTGCCGCAAAACTAAGACACGTCATACATATAATGAGACTAAAGATTATCAGTATTATTGCTCTGATTACAGTAAGTTTATCGGTCAATGCCCAACCACAGACACCTACCGAGCGAAACGAGGCAGCATCAAAAACGCTCTTCGAACTATCTCCCTTCGAGCGAGCGGTTTGTTGTATCAGGTTCTATGAAGGGCTACACCGCAAAAAGGATTATCCATATGTCGGGTATGGGCACAAACTACGTCCAGGAGAGAGATACTCCTCCAATATGACTGCAAGGGAAGCGGAAGACCTGCTGCGGAAAGACCTCAGAGAACTCTGTGCCATGTTCCGTCCATACGGACAGGACTCCCTGCTTCTTGCTGCGTTGGCTTACAACATCGGTCCTTATAAAGTCCTTGGCTGCAAAGGCAGATACCCGAAGAGTACCGTCTTGAAAAAGTTGGAAGCCGGTGACAGGAATATCAGAGACGACTATGTAAAGTATTGCCGTTGGAGGGACAAAAGAGTCCCCTCCATCGAGCGACGACGATATATTGAACTCTTGCTGCTTTTCACACCATGACTGAAAATGAACCCATAAAAGCCGTATCAGACGGCATCACTTTCCTATCCACTGGCAGATACTATGATGGTATCAACCAGTGGATAGCCCATAGTATAAAGGAGGGTGACTCTGATGCCATCGACTATGCTGCAAGGAGAATGGCACCCATCGTACCAGCCAATGCTGTCCTTGTTCCTATTCCCGGTCATCATGGAGTTGCAGACCAGACCCTACGTTTGGCCAAGCCCTCTCGTCTTATACTCGTCTCCCTTTCGTAGATGCCTTACGAGGCAGAGAGCATGAATCACAGTACGAGGCAAAGCGGAGAGGACATTTACTCTCTGGTCGAGATATGGGATTCTATCAGATAAGAGAACTGCCCTCTGACCGCATTCCCTGCCTTATCGACAATGTGGTAGATACAGGAACTACAGCAAAGGCAGCAGCCGAAGCATTGGGCAACGCCATGGTTTTATCATTCGCCATGAGTGACACCCTTCTACAAAGAGAAAAGCACATAGGGTTCAAACGCTAAGACATATCACGATGCCAAGACCAAAGAAAAGGAAACAACAAACGACCATACCTACTATCGTCTATCAATGTAAGGACTGCGCCAACAGCTATGACTGGCATAGCAAAGCCTTGGATGGTCATTTAATACTGTGCCGATGCAAGTACAAGCAGGAAGGAGGACGCTATTGCATCTTCCTCAAAGACCCTCAGTGTGAGCATTTCATCAAACGTTCTGTTGAGCAGGAGGGCTAATACTCATATATCCAAGACATATTATCGAATGGACACCACCTGCTAAACAGAGCCTCGATATAGAGAACCAGCCCAAACAGATGCAGAGGCATCGACTTAGCGAACTTTAGCGTCTTGCCTTCCAATTTCTTGATTACCTCCTGCGCTTGTTCTGCCCACTCATCAATACTGATATGATTGGTGCAGAACATCATTTCTCCGAGCCACCCAAAATGGACAAACGCCCTAATTCTGAACCCGAAGTTTCAGTACCAATAGGCAGAGTATTCATCTTGATTATTAAAGATGTTGGCTATATCGAGGTCTTTTTTTTGGGGGGGGGATAATCCATTATACAAACATCTTACAGGTCTTCTTTAATTGATAGTTTATCCCAATCGATTTTGAAATCAGGATTTTGGCTTGCCAACCATCGCAGATATTGACTGTCTTCATTATACACATCCGCAACAGCCCTTCCTTTGTATTTTCCAAAAGAGAGTGTATCTTCTGGTTGGAGAACTTTGATTTTAGTCCTGTGGTATTCTAATATCGAATCAACGTCAGCCAGAAGTCTTTGCGAATCTACAATCGCCCATTTGACATATTGCCAGTCAAACTCTACTATTTCCCTAATCGTTCTACCCTTGTACTTGCCAAATGTGAAGACATCATCGAGGCCAAGCAATTTAGTGAAATTGTTTTCCTCTTTAATCTCTCCTTGTATTTCAAGCAACACCCATGACCCACATCCGCTATTGGGTATTTCTTGTGGTTCTGTATCAGTCTTCTTACACCAACTGTTTTCCGGGTCATTCTCCCAGGCATCCTCTCTCACTCCGTTTCGGTAGTAAAACCCAAACGCCTTACCGTACTTCCCATATTTACCTTTAGGTTCTATCCTTGCAACTTGAACATATTGATTTCTGTACCAATCTGAGACTCTTCCATCAGGAAATCTTTGTGCCGTAAAAGGTAACACCCTGCCGATATTGTAGTAGATTTCCATAAGATTATTCTGTGGAAATTTGCAATTGATTGCTTCTATAAGCTTTTGTTTTACGTCTTCTGCTTTCATAAATTGTTTATCCTCCACTCTAAAAGTTCTTTATCAGTAGCCGTTGGATAATTGAATGTCTCGATAAGTTCCCTTTCTTCAAAACTCTTTTTAAAGGAATCACCCAATAACAACACTATCAACTCATCAACCTTGTCATTACACACTCTCAGCATGGGATGATACAAGTCCTGAAGAGCATTTATACCGATATATGCCCCTGTCCGGGCTTCCTGTACACCAGAGAATGTGTTTTCCAAATCTTCCACCGCTATTCTGTATCGCAACAAAACGCCGAGGAGCTGTTCCCTATCATTCTCTACAGAAAAACTCTTCAACAAGTGTTCCATCCTCCATTTTTCATTGGACATCTTGCAGAGAATAGATTGGATTTTTGTCTTGTCTGAATCATTCACACGTGATTGGTTTAGCACTTCTTTGTTCTCATAGTTGGAGAATACCATGCTGATTACATTGTATGGTTTTATAGCATTAGCATCTTTAGAAAGAAATGCACATATCGCAGAAGCAACCCTCCGTACTCTTACCTGATTGTCCCAAGGTAAGTTTTCAAGTTGCTCTGAGAAGTTCAACATCCAAGCGATACCAACATACTCACGTACCAATTTGTAGGCATCCCATGAATTTCTTTCGATTTTTGAACTATAATTGGTCTGATTTCGTGCCATAATCGTGGGGCTTTTTCTTCTTTGAGTGCAAAAGTAAAACACACCTATGCAACCTATCTGCATTAAATAAAATTTCGCAAGAATAAACGTCACACGATATGCATTTCACACAAAATACATGCAAATATACGCATTATTTGCATCCAAATTGTCTAAAAAGTCATTTTTTTGAGGTATAAAACTCTTTTTTTCTGCTTTTAGAATGATATTTCAGATAAAAGCATTAATTTTGCATGTATATAAACTCATTCAGTTGCAAAATGGAAAATAAAGATTTGAATCGATTGAAGGTTGTTCTTGCTGAGAAGAAGAGAACCAACAAATGGCTTGCTGAGCAGTTAGGCAAAGACCCGGCAACTATCTCCAAGTGGTGTACCAATAGTGCACAGCCAAATTTGGAGAATCTTGTCGAGATTGCCAAATGTCTCGAAGTTACAGTCAATGATTTAATCCGTTAACGTTAAACAAGCCCGCTATGCCAACAAACAAGAATGCTGCAATCCGCTATCAGACGCTCGATAAATGTTTTCGAGACCGTCGGCACAGATACTATTTAGAAGACCTCATCGACAAATGCGAAGAGGCCTTGTACTACTATAATGGTATTGGAGGAGTCAGCCGCCGTCAAGTTTTCGAAGATATCAAGTTCATGGAGAGCGAAACGGGTTGGAGCATACCTCTTGAAAGACATCAAGACGGCAGAAGGGTTTACTATCGTTACAGCGACCCAAACTTCACCATCAATACGCAGCCTTTGACCGAAGAAGAAGCAAACCAGCTTCGTGCGGTAATAGTCACACTCGGACGTTTCAGAGGACTTCCGAGTAATGCATGGATTGATGAAGTCATCTCTAACCTCGAATGGCGATTTGGCCTTCGTGGGAAGAAGGAAAACATCATTGGATTCGAGCAGAATCCCTTCTTGAAAGGATTAAACCTGTTACCTCAAATCATTGATGCTTCGGTCAATCACCAAGTGCTAAGAATAACCTATCGCAACTATAAGAATTGTGAAGAGGAGCGTATTGTGGTGGTACACCCTTGGTATGTCAAACAATACAACAACCGATGGTTCCTGATGGCATACGATGCCGAGACAGGCCGCATCACCAACTTTGCACTTGACCGCATTCAAGAATTACAGGTAGAAGAAGGCATCGCTTTTATCCCCAATAAGGAGATAGACTTTGAGCATTACTTCGATGATGTCTTAGGTGTCACCATACCACCGTCAGATGTAGAAAAGATAAGAATTGTGCTTCAATTCTCCAAGAAGCAATATCCATATATTGTATCAAAGCCCTTGCACCACTCACAAGAGATTGTTGATGACGAAAACTGCATTCTGGCAGTAGAAGTACGTCCCACATACGAGTTCACACAGCTAATACTATCGTTTGGTAAAGACGTGAAAGTACTTGAACCAGAGCCATACAGGCAAGAAATTATAGATAATATACGCAGAAACCTACAGAATTATGATGTAGTGCAGATTGAATGCACTGTTCAATTGTAGATTTGCAAATTAAATAAAGAATAATGAAGAGAATACAAAGTCCATATACAGCAGCCATCACAGGTGGAGGTTTCCTTTTCGAGGAGACCAACCTGTTGTTGCCCCTGCTCCAATCCGATAACCGTGCCGCTCTGTTAAAAGAGGAAACGGTGAACAACCGTATTCTTCAAATCAATGCAGAGAAGTCGCGTGAGAACAACATCCGCGAGATTGCCCGACGCTATGACACCATGCCAGTCAGCTTTTGGGAGGACTACAAGGAGATGGAGGAAAACAACCAGAAGATTGCCTTGTTCTTTGTCATCCTAAAGACCTACAAGGTATGCTTTGATTTTCAGATTCGGGTGACCATGCGCAAGTGGAACGGCATTGCCAAATCGCTAACGCATGAAGATCTAATGATGGAGTTCTCCGAGATAGCCGCCAAGGATGAGTTTGTAAATTCATGGAGTGAGAACACCATGCGCAAGGTGGCAAGCACCTACCTGTCGATACTTCGCAAGGTCGGAATGCTTGACAACAATAGCGAACTCCACAGTGTGGAGGCAAATAACATGGAGTATTATATAAAGATAGGTGAGCCATGGTTTCTTGAAGCCTGTCTCTTACAACCCTATCAGATTGACCGCATTAAACAGATGATGATATGACGATAAAGGAACTTGATGACAAACTGAACAGTCCCGGTTTCCAGGACACGGAGAATGGCGACCTGTTCTACAACTTCTTCATCTACCAGTACCCGGCAGACAAGGAGTATGACATACGTAAGCAGATACAGGAATTCAAGGCGAATCTCATTCGCCCCATTAACTATTTGGATGTGCTTACGCTTAATCTGTTTGATGAGTTCTGCAATTTTCTCGACCAGAAGAAGTTCCTGCGTCATCCTTCCATGCTCAAATATCAGTTGGAGAAAGAACAGGCTGACCCGTCCAAGTCACAGAACACACAGGACACGCTGACCCGCAACGCCCATTCGCCTGAGTTCATGCAGTATATCCATCAGCGCATCCTCGACCATATCACCATCAAGGATCAATACCGCCGTCCCTATGTCTTCCTCTATGGCATAGGCTCGATGTTTCCCTATCTGCGTGTCAACGAGTTCCTTGCCTTGTATGAGGACTACAACGAGACGGGGAAATACAAGATTATCGTCTTCTACCCCGGACATCGTGACCAAAACTCTTTCCGCTTGTTCGGAACATTGCCCGACAACCACACCTATCGGGCTACACTATTAATTAATGAATAAAATAGAGCAGCCATGAAGCTAAGAGAATTATACAGCAAGCCCATCAACCGAGCAGTAAACCCTGCTGTGAGTGCTACCAAGTTCGACCCAGAGACCGAACGAGTGGAGATACAGGAATATGTGTTTACGGACGAGATTATCAACGGTCTCTTCCGCATACTGGATGCCATCAAGAACAACCGTCCCTACGACCATGTGGGTATATGGATTGACGGTTACTATGGATCGGGTAAGTCACACTTCCTGAAATACCTCGACTACTGCATCACGCCTCACACCCGTGATGCCGCCATGCAGCGACTGCTCGATGCGGTGAAGTCCATCGACCCACTTGACGAGAAGCACAACATCGGTTTTAACTATGAGCAGCTGCTCTCCATAGCCAACTGGCTGAAGCGTGCCACCATTGATACCTGCATTTTCAACCTCGAAACGAGCTACGACAACTCTACCGACAAGAAGAAAGCCTTCCTCCATGTCTTTTGGAATGAGTTCAACGGCAAGCGCGGCTTCAACAAGTTTAATATCACCTTGGCGCAAAACCTCGAAAAGCCCTTGCAGGAGAAAGGTGTGTTTGAGGCCTTCAAGGAGCGTATAGCTGAGGAAGGTGGCGACTGGAACGACCCAGGCATGGCTGCCGACCTCATAGATAACGAACTCGACTGGGTGCTCGACATCGCCAAGGAACTTGCACCGACCCTCTCAGTAGATAGCATCCGTGAGCGTATCATCAAGCGTGACACTATCCTCAGCATCGACCGCTTCGCCATGGAGCTGGCTTCTTATCTCAAAGACAAAGGAGAAGACTACCGTCTGATACTTCTTGCCGATGAAGTGAGCCAGTTCATCAACAAGGAGCGCGACCGCTACCTCAACCTGCAGGAGATTATCACCAAACTCTCCGAGGCGTGTGATAACAAGGTATGGGTGGCATGTACCGCCCAGCAAGACCTCTCCGAGATTATGGATGACTGCAACATAGCAGAGGAAAAAGACAAAGAGGGAAAGATCAAGGGACGCTTCGAGGTGAAGGTGTCGCTCAAAGGCACACAGCCCGAGGTCATCACCCAGAAGCGTATTCTCGACAAGAAAGAGGAGGTGAAGCCCGACCTGGAGGAATTCTATGACAAGCAGAAAGCGGCTTTCGACCTTCAGTTCAAGTTGCCCAACTCCTACAGCAGCTACGACAACAAAGAAGACTTCGTGGCCTACTATCCTTTTGTGCCCTATCAGTTCAAGCTCATCATGCAGGTGTTCAACTCCTTCCTTGCCTTGGGCTATGTGGCCAAGGAGGTGAAGGGTAACGAGCGAAGCATCATCAAGGTCATCCACTCTACGGCAAAGACCAATGCTGACGCTGAACTGGGCAAGTTTATCTCCTTTGACGAATTGTATAACAACATGTTCGAGGAGGGTTTGCAGGCTCGTGGACAGAAGGCTGTGGATAATGCCATGCGCATGGCTCGCACCTATGAGCGCGATCCGAAGTTAGCCATTCGTGTGGTCAATATCCTCTTCATGATCTGCAATATTTCGCAGACAGACAAGCTCATCTTCCCTGCCACAATAGACAACGTAACCTCCCTGTTGGTTAACAACATGGAGACACCCCGCCTCACCATCAAGAACGAGGTGGAGAAGATTGTGGAATTCCTCTGCGACAACAACATCATCCGCCGTGAGCAAGGCAAGCAGGGAGCTGCTGACACCTATACGTTCTATAGCGAGGAGGAGATGAAGGTCGCCCAACTCATCCAGAGCCAGGTGGCTGACAATAACACACAGGCAGAGCAGTTGAAGGAAATTTTCGGCAAATACATCTCCGCCCTGAAGAACAAGGAGCAGTACATGACTCGCTCCTTCTCCGTAGGACTCGACATCAAACAACGCCACTTCCTCCACACCAACAACCCCGACGTGGTGGTGGAGTTTGCCATGGACACCGACTACGACAACGTCGATACCTTGGCTCTGCAGAACCAACCCAACCGCATGGTCTATTACCTCGGTCCTCAGTTCCGCAGCAACAAGCGGCTTTACAACGCCTTCTATTGGTACTGCCAAGCCAATCTCTACATGGCTACACCTGCCGCCAAGAATGGTGATGCCAAGACCCACGCAGAGTTCACCAAGCGTGCGCAGGAGTTATATACCTACGTCATTGCTCCCGAGATGCAGAAGATAGTTGATACTTGTCCTATCGTGTCGGGATTGAGCGTTATTGACGAGGTTGAGCTGGGTCAGAAGAAAGGCAACGACCGTTACCGCTTAGCCATCGCCAAACACCTGTCGGGTATCTTCACCAAGGCCAATTTGGTGGACAGCCCCAGCATCCCTCATACCACGGAGCAACTGAAGAAAGCCATTCTTCGCAACATCCAGCCTGGAGAATATGAGGGCATGAACGCCATCCTCACTGATGCCGAGCACGAGGTGGAGATTTATCTCAACAAGCAGTTTATGGAGGTGAATGTGGCCGATGTGCTTACCAAGTTCTCTAAGGCTCCATATGGTTGGGACAACATCTGCACCCTCTATATCATCAACGAACTGGTGCGTCGCCACAACCGCGACTACTCCTACGCCAACAATCCCAACGTGGAGACCAGCATAGTGGCCAACCGCATCGTCAGCGAGTACAACAAATTCACGCTTCGCCAAGCCAAGGTCATCTCGCCGCAGGTCATCCAGGAGTTCATCGCTGCATGGAAAGACATCTTCGGTCTCTCTGCCGCCCCAGCCACCACCGACAGCGCCCAGCTCTTCCGCATGTGTCGTGACGTGGAGAGCGAGCGCAGCCTTGCCCGAATGATAAAGGGCTATAAGGACATCGAGCATCAGATTGCCGCCTACCCCTTTGTCTCTCCCATCCGCGAAGCTATTGACTTGTTCGAGAAGTGGCTCTCCGAACGTGACCCGTTGAAGTTCTTCCAGGCAGTAACAGGCGACCGTGAGGAAGCCCATGCGCTGATAGACCGCTGCAAGGAGGTGGTGCAGTTCACCCACGACCAGCTCTCCACCTACCGCTCTCTTCGTCAGTTTGTGGATGACAACCAGTACAACTTCGCTTTTGTGCCTATGGAAATCCAAGGTGCCGTGGGCGAAATCACCAAGGTAAAAGACGACCCATGGCCAATAGGACCCAGCTTGCGAGGCTACCTCAAGCTACAGCGTCAGCTCTCCGCCGCTCTCGACGAGGTGCGCAACACCATGCGAGAGAAGATACGTATCGCCCACAATGAGCAGTTCGACTATCTTTGTCAAGTAGCAGAGAAGCAGCATGTACCTACGTCTGTGTTGGCTGATCGAGAGGCTACCATACATTTGAAGACCTCTCCAAGCAATATACTTGTACTCCAGAATAACATCAACACCGATGTGTTCTACCAGGAACAGATTAATCGGATTATGTCCTACACTCAGCCTACACCTCCCTCTGGAGAAGGTGGCGACAAGGAGCCTCCTACACCACCCACCAAGCGCATCCGTCAGGCATCGCTTCAGACGAAGACAAAGTTGCCCATCACCAATGCCGAGGATATCGACCACTATCTCGAAGGTTTGCGTCAGCAACTGTTAAAACTGCTTGTTGACCATGACGGAGTGATGATTACAAAGTAATCAAGGAAGCCCAATTATAAATTACAAATTATGAATTGAATAATCATGGACAAGAATACATTGGAGTTTATCACGTTTGCCATAGGCAGTGTTGCAGAAAGGCTACAAAAGAGCCCTTCTGAGATATATAAGATATTTAGGCAATCCAATGTCATAGCAGGATATTTGATTCCTGCTTACGATGTGTTGCATACTTTCGGCCGCCAATATTTGGTGGACGATGTGTTGGACTTTATGAAAGAGAAAGGAGTAAAGCTATGTTGATCTATCACGCTTCAGACACAATAGTCAATACCCCGGACACCATACATTCTCGCACGAATCTGGATTTCGGCAAGGGGTTCTATGCCACCGTTATCAGAGAACAGGCAGAGCGATATGCCCAAAGGTTCATCCTAAGGAACCGTAAAGGTATTCTTAATGTCTATGAATACACTCCGACAGAAGCATTGAATATCAAGTGCTTTGATGCTTATGACAGCGAGTGGCTTGACTTCGTAGCAGCTTGTCGCATGGGTGAAGATGTATATAAACAGTATGATGTGATATGCGGAGGAATTGCCAACGACAGAGTATTCAACACGCTTGACTTGTATTTCTCAAATCAGATGACTAAAGAAGAAGCTTTGAAACGTCTGATTTTTGAAAAGCCTAATCAGCAACTCTGTTTTACAAACCAAAGTGCAATAGACAGTTGTATCTCTTTTATCGAATCCGAAGAACTCTAATAGGAAAGATATGGAAGCTAATCGAATCATCTTGGATATGAAGTATGCACGTATCATAGAGATACTTGCTCAACGCTTGAACATCACACGAGAGGATGCTATGGATCTTTTCTACAATTCTCCTGTGTTTGAGCTAATAGACAAAGGCGTGGCAGATATGCATTGTCGCAGCGACCAATATTTGGCAGATGAAATAATCAGAGAAGCCCAATTGTAACTTATAAATTGAAACAACCGTGGACACTAATAGGATAAAGCGTTTTGCCACAGAGGCACGCAACAAACTGAAAGAGGGTATCGCAGCCAAGATTCGCACGCTTGGCTTCGACAAGAAAGGGATTGTAGCCGATGAACATCGCCCGCAGCTTATGCAGGGCGGTACGCATTGGAACGGGCAGCTGCTGCCCGAGACCTTCTACCACCAATGGACTTCGCTCTACACCCGCATCCAGCAGAAGGACATCAGCGAGGTGTATGAGGAGGCTTCCTACACCTGGTTCAACCGCCTCTGTGCCATCCGCATCTTGCAGAAGAACGACCTCTGTGCTCCTGTGCTCGACTATACCGATGCTGCCCGAACCCCTTTCATTGTGGATGAAGCGCGACAGGGACGCATTCCCAAGATGAACGACGAGATGCGTTCGCGCCTGAGCGACTTGCTCGATGACGACACGAAGGTCACCGAGCAGTTTGCTGTGCTCATCAACGCCTGGTGTCACGACAATCCCATCATATACCGTTGTTTCGGTGCTATAGCAGACTATACCGAGTTGCTCCTGCCTAACAACATCCTGACCGAGGGTGGCTTCGTGGATATGCTCAACCATACCGACTTCATCACTGAGGCCGACTACCGTTCGCCCGAACTCATTGGCTGGCTCTACCAGTTCTATATCTCCGAGCGCAAGGACGAGGTGTTTGCCAAGAAGGGCAAGTTCGAGGCCGACGAGATACCTGCCGCCACCCAGATTTTCACACCCAACTGGATTGTGAAGTACATGGTGCAGAACACCGTAGGACGCATCTACCTCGACAACAATCCCTACGAGACGCAGCTGCAAAAGAAGTGGCAATACCTTGTGGAGCCTGCCGAGAAGCCATCGGCTGACAGCATCTTGAAGTACGATGAACTGACCGACCTCCGTGTGGCAGACCTTGCCTGTGGTTCAGGGCATATTCTCAACGAATGCTTCGACCTGCTCTACGACCTCTACATTGCCGAAGGCTATGGCCGTGGCGAAGCCATCGAAAACATCTTCCGTCATAACCTCACCGGTGTTGACCTCGACACCCGTGCCAAGCAGCTCGCCACCTTCGCCCTCCTGCTGAAGGCTTGCCAGAAGGATGCCGCCTTCGCCGATGGGCATTGTTTGCCCAATGTGCTTGACATACCCCAATGTGACCGATACACTTGGCGTGATACAAGTGGTCATTTTGCTTGTTGGTATCAGCTGTCGGAACGTTTTGATGGCGAAGAACTGGATAAAGCGTTTCAACTGTTGGAGCAAGCAGAGAACCTCGGTAGCATCATGAAGTTCGACATCAGCGATGATACCCGAAACTATATAAAGCATTGCATCCAATGCTATGAGGATGCTCCTGCCCATACTGAGCAGTTTGGTTTGTTAATCCAAGGTTTCCGCCTTATTCTTGCCCTTACCGAGAAGTATCATGCTCTCGTGATGAATCCTCCATATATGGGAAGAAGTGGTATGAATAATACCATAACAGAATATGTTCGTTGTTATTATAACGAGGCAAAATGGGATTTGTTTGCAGTATTTATGATAGTTGCGGTTAATCGCATCTGTTCCAATGGAAAAATGTCAATGATAAATATGCAAAGTTGGATGTTTATTAGTGCTTTTGAATCTTTGAGATGCACTTTTATAAAAACATATCAAATTGATAATCTCATACACTTAGGATCAAACACTTTTGAAGAGCTTAATGGGGAAGTTGTTCAAAATGTAGCATTTACTATTACAAATAACAAACCTTCGCACAAAGGGATGTTTTTGCGACTTACAGAAGCCAGTAGTTGTGAAGAAAAACGAATCTGTTTTATAAAAAACAAAGATCTTAGATTTGACAGAACCCAAACAATTTTTTTATGTATACCAGGGTGTCCTTTGGGATATTGGCTATCCGATAGTTTATATAAACTATTTGAAAATAAGACTATAGGCTCACAGGTAATATCTAAGGCTGGTGTTGTTACGGGGAACGATTCTTTTTTTGTTCGCAATTGGTTTGAAATTAATTATGATGAAATCTGCTTTCATCCTAATAAGTTTCTAGAATTCTGCAAGTACCATCCATTTTGCAAAGGAGGTTCTCCACGACGTTTTTATGGTAATTATGAGTATGTAATTAAACTTACCGACTTGTACAGCGACAAATATTATAACAAATCCATTCGACGTGGTGACAAGGATGCTTATTTTAAGAAAGCAATCGGTTGGTCGCAAATTAACTTTGCCATAACAAAGACATTTCGTGTTATTGAGAATTCTGTATGTGGTACAGCCACACCTACTATTTACATAAATAATACCGATATTTATTTATATATTTTAGGATTACTAAACACAAAAATCTCTCAAAAAATTCTGAATTTATTAAATCCCACTACAAACTTGCTAACTACAGATGTTTGCAATATCCCTTTCATACATAATTCATGCGATAAAATATCAACTCTTGTTTCCCAAAACATCTTCATCAGCAAGCAAGATTGGGACGCTCACGAAACCTCATGGGATTTCGAGACGAATCCGTTGCTGGCGGTAGATGAGGAAACCTACATCGACAACATCCATCACGAGATAGAGCGTCATGAGAAGGAGACAGGCGAGCACCTCTGCATCGACCCTGCTGCACCTGAGCTGGACAGCTTGGAGTGGCGCATGGAGCAATACAAGCAGAAGTGGGAGCACCTCTTCATGCAGCTCCACGCCAACGAGGAAGAGCTCAACCGCCAGTTCATCGACATCTACGGTCTGCAAGACGAACTTCATCCCGAAGTGCCGATGGACGAGATAACCATCCTTCAGCAAGGAGAAATATGGCTCGCCCCATGCCCTGGTAGTGATAGCATGTACGGAGCAGCTATTGAGTGGAATGATGACGTGGTGATGAAGCAGTTCATCAGCTATGCAGTAGGCTGTATGATGGGACGCTACCGCCTCGACAAGAAGGGTTTGCACATCGCTCACCCCGACCCCACAGCCGAAGAAACCGCTCCCTATATATATAATAATGTGGAGTTTGAGATAGACGAGGACGGCATCATCCCCTTGATGCCGAATGACTGCGGTTTCTCCGACAACGCCTCCAACCGCTTCTCTGACTTTGTCCGCATCGCCTTGGGTGACGAGAAACATGTGGAGAACCTCAACTATGTAGAGAAATGCCTCGGCAAGACCGTGGAGCAATATTTCGTGAAGGACTTCTGGAAAGACCATAAGAAGATGTACCAGAACCGTCCCATCTACTGGCTATTCGCCTCGAAGAAGGGAGCCTTCCAGTGTATCGCCTACATGCATCGCATGAATGCCTACACCGCCGAGCGCATCCGTGCGAAATATCTCCTCCCCTACATAGAGACCCTCCAGGCAAGAACCACTGACTTCGACAATCGCCGCTCCGAACTCACCACCCGAGAGTCAAAGCAACTCCAACAACTCACCAAGACTCTCGAAGAGTGCCAGGAGTACCACGACCGCCTACAGGTAGTGGCCGAGCAAGCCATCGCCTTCGACCTCGATGACGGCGTAGTAGTCAACTATGCTAAGTTTGGTGATGTAGTACAAAAGATAAAGTAAAACGATAAATCAGACAATGAAACAAGACGAACTCATCATTGCATTGCAATTGGCTATTGAGCAATTTGGGACATCAATACTGGATGATTCCAAACTTGTCAATGTGTTATTAGATTTGGGAGCATTCAAAACTGCTCCTTACGCTAAAACTGTGATAAGGGAGTTGATAGCTGAAGGTTATATGCAAAAGATAATGCAAGTAGGTCACGATGAGAACAGAATCAATACATTGGTTTCCATGATTACTTCTCAATCTGGTTTTACTTTGCAGATAGTTGAATATATTGTAAATTGTCTGTTATATGCTCTTAATTATATTGATTATGAGCCAAAATACGACCCTCATAATTATACGTCCAAGGCTACTTCGACACTATCTAAAGATATACTAAAAGGAGAGTATAGGGAAAAACTTCCTACCGGCGGAGAAATAAGAATTACAGCGGATAGTTGGAATATTTGGTATTATTTTCCAGGTCCGGATGCAAGATATAACGGAACGTTTAAAACCATCTATCATTACGAGATAGACAATTACATTAGTGCATGGAGGAATAATTTCAAAAAATACCAAGAACTGAAGAACATACTCCCTACAGGTGGTAATTCTGATTATCCAGGAGAAAAAGGTATGTCCATACGTTTCGGTTTTTCAGAAGGTGTATGTTTGACATCATACCACATGCCTATTCGTAATGAAACGGAACTTGATGCTGTCATACGAGACTACGAAACAGCAAAGTCAAGGGCATCGTACGTGCAGCAGATTTTGAATGGTTCAACTAATAATGTACAAAAGCCTTAGAACATAATGAAATTATATGAAGCTATAGAATTCGCCATAAACCAAAATGGCACAGACATAATTTGCGAACAACGTTTTGCAAATTATCTTGCAGACCTGCAGGCTTATGAAAGGCCTGTGGTAAGGCGTATTATTGCTGCAATTATGCGCGAAGGATATTGCAAGAAGTTGTATGACGGTTTAGTCTCTGGCACATATCAATTAGCTTTCAACGATGTATCTTACAAACTAACAAATACAGAAGGATTCCAAAAAAATATTGTTCAATTTGTGCTTGACAGCATATTATATGCAACACATAATACAACGACTATGCCTTCCTTTGATTACAATCCTAAGGAAGAAATTTCAAATATTGAAGTCAAAGCAAACGTTGGTAGTGTTGGTAGCCAAGAAACGAGATTCTTTGTATGCAAGAAGGATATAGAGGATTTCTTTGATTTAGAAGCAGAGGCAGCAAAGACGAGATGGGAAGCGACAATGAAACTTTCCATCAAAGAACGCATACGCAAAAGAAAAGCCATTCAAGACGTTTATCTTGACAGAGGTTTTAGTGGAACATCTGAAGACAATTACAGACTGCTAAAAGTCAGTATGAATGTCAATCTTGCAGATTTTAAGGAAGGAGAATGTCTAATACTGCATAAAGAGAACACGGTTTCAGGCATAAAGTGCAGACTGAATGCTTTTCAGAATGATGATACCATCATCCTTGAAGTATTTCCTCCTGACATGCCATCTGACTTGGAAACGTATTACAATATTCCTCTCCTGCTTGATAAAGACAAAGTTGATTTAAGGAATAATGTATATTATCCTTTCACCTTTTGCCTACCAGGAGATAGTGATGACTTTTGGAATAAATTGATTCTAAACAGTTGTCCGAAACCTATTTTTGAGAATAAAGAACAATGCGAAGAATCTCTAAAAGAGACTAAGGAGTTCTTTAATCTTACACTCCTTCCCAAGCAAGAAGAAGCGATATTGAATTGTATGCAAGCTAAAGACTATTATCTGGTTCAGGGACCTCCTGGAACAGGTAAATCTTTTGTGCTCGGCATTGTTATTGTGGAGGAATTGTTTGACCTAAAACATAATGTTATCGTCATTGGCCCAAATCACATGGCCATCAACAATGCCATGGGACAGTTTGTTAAACTTGCTCCCCAATACAGTGTATTAGCCACGAAGGTTGGTCAATCATACAATGCTCCAACAATAAAAGTCACCTACGAGGATAAGGAGTGTGGTATAGAAAATGTATCACGCTTAAATGTTCATTGGGCAAAGACCTTTAACAGTAAGCATAATCTCAATTGGTTGATTGGGCTTACACCCCACTGTCTATATACAAGTCGAGCAAGAGGATTAGAATGTGATACACTCATCATAGACGAAGCCGGGCAAATGACAATACCCTTGGCGTTGATGGGCATGATAAAAGCCAAGAAGGTCATTTTTGCAGGTGACCACAAACAGTTACCACCAATTGTTTCATCTGATAAGGTTAAAGCAGAGTTGAAACAGTCTGCATTTCAAGCCTTAATCTCAGATGAAAACTGTACGATGCTGGACACAAGTTTTCGTATGTGTGAACCTATCTGTGGCTATGTTTCAGAACTTTTTTATGATGGACACTTGAAGGCTATGAAACACGGTCACAGTAACACTCTCATTTGTGATGATCCTCTTTATAGTTTTGACTCACCTGTGATTCTTCACGAAGAAGATGACGAGGGAGAACAAGTGTCTGAGAAGGAGGCTGCATTCATCGCAAATGTTATTGCAGGTTTTCTTGCGAAAGGCATCAATGCCGATGAAATTGCGGTACTTTCCCCATTCCGTGCTCAGGCAGCGAACATAAGGTGTGTTATCAAAAAACACGAAGGAATTAGCAAGGAGAATCGTCAAAAGATTACATCAGACACTGTTGATAAAATGCAAGGACAAGAGCGCGATGTTATTCTGTATTCTCTTGTTTCTGGCAATATTGATTATATGTTAGAAATGGCTGAGTTCTTATATAATCCGAACAAAATGAACGTTGCCTTTTCAAGAGCAAAGTCAAAACTAATAATTGTTGGTAGTCTAAGTAAACTCTCAAATCTGGAGTTACCCGAATATCCACATATCAGCAGAATGTTAAACTCTAAATATGTAACTAAAATATAAATATCATGGCAGCACCCAATATACCATACATGATAGACTGTGGGGAATGTTCACTCCACTTAGTCAACACAAGTAACGCTTGGTTCATAGAAGAACTATTCAGATATGAGGACGTGAAGAAATATTATGTCCTTAGAGCAGATCATGCGGCAAATATTCGAGCGTTTTGCCAATACATAGTGAATGCCAACCAACAGAAGGCATCTTTGAACTTCATCATATTCAGCAATTTTGGCGAAGAAGTTGGATTCATTTCGGCAGAGCCAATGATGAACAAATCCACCAACATGCCCATGTGGAATGTTGGATATGCTGTTCACCCCTCACATAGACAACAAGGTTATGCGTCTGCTGCATTAAAAGGGCTGACAGATTTCTTGTTGCAAAACTTCTCCTTCCAACATGTTATGTTGGATATAAGCAATGATAATATTGCTTCTGAAATGGTTGCCAAGAAATGCGGTTTTACTAAACCAGGCGACAGAACTGGCTACTTCGATATGGAGCATCCTGAGGTCGGTATGCGTTTCAGATGGTTCAAGCAGCTTGCTGGAGGACGCACAACCTATTTCAACCAAGCCGTGCATTGTTACCGTCAAAAGCAGTATGCAGATGCTGTAGAAGCTTTTAAAAACGCACTTAATGAGCCATATACCCCTGGCACCCCATTTACGGATGCCCAAATATATTCAAACATGGGTATGGCATTGTCTTCATTACGCAGATATTCAGAAGCGTTTCATGCATTAAAGAAAGCCCAAAGCCTTGGATTGAACAATCCAAGTATAGAGAAGGAACTTCTTTGGCTAAGAAACAATGTTGGTCTATTCTAAACTAAATAGTTGAGATTACAATGAAATTATACGAGGCGATAAAAACTATAGTTCAAGAATTTGGCAAGGAAATAGTTACAAATGCCAAAGTGATAAACGTGTTTAGTGATTACAATGCCTTCGAGGAATCGAAGACATTCAAGGTAATCCTAAAGAACCTTATAGCCGAGGGCTATATGGATCAGTTGATGTATGTTCGTGATTGGGCAAACTCCCAAAACCGCATCATCAACAACTTCATTGCGGCCACGAGCTTCAATGAAGCCAATGCCTCGTATGTCATAAACTGTCTTGCGTATGGTTTAGGCTATACAAAGACTGTTCCTGTATATAGCCAAAGTGCTCCTACTCAACAGATGGGAACATCATCTACTCCAAATTACAATGCCAGAGCACAAAGTTCTTCAAATAATGCAACAACTACTGTGCAAGGCATTAAGTTGGATAAGACGGAAAGTCAATTTGATAATCTTAGTGAGAACGCCCAACGAAAATACAAAGAGGCAGCAGAAGCTTATTTGGAAAGTATCATCGAGTTCAAGAGTGATTTTGAAAAAGACCTTGGCATCAAGCTCCAGACGACCGTAGGATATGATGGTTATCAAGTGATGCCTCGTTTTGAAATCACTGGAAAAATTAAAGTCAAATACGATTATGGCATTCAGTTCGTCATACTTCTCTATGATACTTCTAACAGAGTTATTGCTAAAGATGAGTTATATGTAGGCACAAAACGAAAAACTTTTGAAGTATGTGAATCAGGTTTCACATCCTCAGTTTTTCACAAAGTGTCTAATATCAAGCGCATTGTAGTATATTGGGAAGAAAACTAAAAATTGAATTATTATGGCAGAAATAACAATTATCCCATCTGTACGGCTATATAAGACAGGTTTAAAAACCACTCAGGCAGATGGCAACACAAGAAGCATAGCATTACGTCAAGGTAGCCTTGATGGAGCGTGTGCTGTATATTGCACAATCATCGCATTGATGTGTCTGCGTCAAATCAATTATGAAGATGTTGACACATCCAATGGTAATATTGACAAGCGTAGCCCCAAAGGAAGATTTCTCAGCAAGCTTTTGGACCAGCGTGGGATGAATATGCAAGGTTGGAATTTGAAGACACTCGCACAAGAGATGAACAACACGTCCGATTTTGACATAAAAGCTACTGCTGTTAGGAAAGATTATGCAGACCGAATATATGACAATATTCATGCTGGCTATCCTTCAATTATTGGTATATCTTTTAATAACAGTACCAAATTTGGTCATGCCATAGTTTGTATAGGCGTAGAAGAGTCTGAGGAATACGAAAATACCCCTGTCAAGCTACTCTGTATTGACCCTGGTTACCCTATGCCATTTACAGCGTATTGGAACTGTGTCATCATGTTACCCAAAAACTATGACAACAATTCAGATTTTACATATATCGTTGAAAATCAAATCTGTAAAGTAAAGATTGATGACGCGATAATTTTTTGAATATTGTGGTTTATTGCAAAAAGAATAATTTCAAGCAAAAATGGATAGACAACAGTTTCTAAATTTATCACATATACAAGAAGCAAGTCGAGATAATCGATTGGTTATATTTGTTGGAGCCGGAGTTTCTATGAACTCTGGAATTCCATCATGGAATAGTCTTATTGATGTATTAAAACAAGAATTGCCAGCGGACTTTTTTTCAGAGACTGATGCATTGAAAATAGCACAAGTATATAAAGATGCCCGTGGACACAAGGAGTATATGGATAAAGTTAAAGAGGTACTGCTATTTAACAAAGCTGTTCCTAATCCATTACATAAAAGAATATGTTCTTTATCTCCATGTCATATCATTACAACAAATTATGATGATCTGATTGAGCAGGAATTGGCTAATGAATTTTTACAATTTCATGTTATACGAGAAGATAATGATTTGCCACAAATGACATTTCCTAACACTCTTGTAAAAATGCATGGTGACTATGCTAAAGATAATATTGTTCTTACGGAATCAGACTATTTTAATTACAAAGAAAATTTCCCTCTAATTAGAGCGTTTATCCAGTCATTATTCGCGAGCAAATTGGTATTATTTGTCGGTTTTTCTTTTGCTGATCTGAATCTTAAAATGATTCTTAACGAATTGAAGAATATTCTTTCGGAAAACATGCAAAGAGCATACCTATTGTCTTGCGAAAAACCAGAGTATATCACAAGGCAATATTTTGAAAAGAAAGGTATAAATGTACTATATCTTTCAGAAAATGACATCGATCAAATAAACGGTAATGGATATATAAATCCAGGATTGTCTGGTGTTGGTTTACATACAGACAAACTTCTTTATGCGATAAACAACTATTGTGCTACACCTCATGATGATTTAGCACTTAGTCTATATAACAAAATAGTGCCCTACATGAATGAGATACGTTGCTTCGGTGACGGATTAAAATATTTCTTCCCAAAGACGAAGGGTATGTATTGGAATGCTCATTCAGAAGGTTTGCAGACTGAACTGGACTACTTTAAGAATCTTGCTAAAACTTTAACGTCAAATCAAGCCAAGAGGCAATTCCTAAGAGAGCATCCCACAATTAGTTTGCGCAAACTTTTACAACTCGCATACTATAATTATTTATTCGAGATTGATCGTCTGCAAATCATTGATGAAAAATTCTTGAATAATATTACCACGTACATTAAATTTCCTACATCCTATTATATTCACCGTTTTGATTCTGAGCGAGTTAGCAAGATGCTACAAGAATTAAGGGCTAAGTCTATCAGTTACACAATTGAAGATTTAGAATTACCATATACTCTTTTTCTGTTAGGAGATGCATGGAATGCGTATCAACAATATCTGAAACTAATACCACTCTACTGGGATAAACAAAAGTATATACTATACTTTATTTGTAGATATAACTTATGGGCTATAAGAAATCATGCACATTTCCAGTTGATGTTAGATGACGCACACAATGCTGAAAAAGAAACGGAATTCGCTTCGAGCAACGAATTAAATGTGATTTTATCAAAGCTACCGTTATCCCCTGAAATAAAAAAGATATTCCAAGATATGATCTCGTATAGGTTCATTGGAAGCAAGACTCTGGATGCAGGTCATCTAAAAGAAGAGATTTTTCAGCAGAGAAAAGCTGCTGAAAATGGAGGGTGTTCTATTAACAGCAATATTGCCCGTTTAATCTCTTTGTATGAGCGTGAATCTCTGTTTTCGTGGGCGAATTTCATCGTTTGGGAGAACAATGGCTACTATAGATTAATCAGTGAATACAACGTATTGGGCATTCTTAATAGTTTTGCTACAGCTCCTTCAACAATGTTTGGAGGACGAGCTGTAGGCACACGTGTACAAGCGCTTTCTGAGTCTATGCTAGAATCTATCATTTTCGATATAGATAACGATCGTCTTAAGAAAATCATAAAGGTATATGAAATAAAATCCTTGGAATTCAGTGAGGATGGAGTAAGCTATATTCATTCTTGTTTAGATGGATTACTTGAAGATCATCCTTTTATATTCAAAGATGAGAACAAATTATATACTCCTCTACATAATCTGTTACTGGTCGTTAGCAAGTCAAAAGATGACAGAATAGATACAGTGAAACTTTATTCTGTGATTGTAAAATATCAGACGCCTCGTTATTCAACTCAAATACCTAATGGAATAATAGAAAACATGATAAACAATTATCCACCTGCAGAGACAAGTAATAAGAATCTGATCGAAAGACTGTTTTATACGACAAACAACCATCAACAATATACTCTGTGTATTTACAAGTTGATTACGATTCTGAAAGATAGCAGCATAACTTATAATGAATTCAAATACGAAAGCTTGCCAAATAAAAAGGATTTGGCAACGGAAATTAGTTTCCTCTATTCCGTCACTACTGATGGATTAAAGAATGCTGTATTGGATTTTTCTTTGTCAAATATCAGCAATCTTTATAATTACATGTTTTTTATTTATCACCAGAGAATAGAAAACTACTCACCTGAGCGTTTTAAGGAACTGCTTGACAGGGAAAAAATAGAGGATATGGAGCGTCATGAATTATATCTTATGGCTAAGATACGAAAAGATCAATTATTTGAAAATGTACATTGCTATATTGATAACATAACCCCCAATAGCGATTGTCTTCGCTTTTACCTCTCTCCTCTTGATTTCGAGGAAATCGAAAAAGTGGATATCGAATGGCTTTTTAAATTCGACGATAAAATAAAGGCCAAACTGTTTGATAAAGAGCAATATAAACTCAAATTGAAGGATTATTTAGTGGAAAATAATTTGTCTGACAGTGACAAAAAATATCTACTTGGCTTTTTATAGAAAGATATTATGATACAAAAAAGAATATATAGTTATTTTGAGCGCAACCCGCAGCTTCATGTGCTCTTCATCTTCGACCGAATGAACATCTTCGAGTCGGACTTGGAGGGGAAGGAATGGGCTGATGGGTATATGTATAAGGTGTTTGATGGCGCATGGTTCAACACCAAGTACGCCATCGAGAATACGTGGAAGGAGAAGCGTGTCGTACTGCTCTTTCCATTGGGTACTTATCCTGCCACGGAGGAACAGCAACTGAAATTTCCCCTGCTGGATATGTTGAATGCCAATATGGAATACAAGGATGATGACTATGAGGCGTACATGCAGCAGTATAATCTGCCAGAGAAATACCGCACGTTCATCAAGCGTAATATCAGCGAGATGATGTCGTCTAAGGTCAGCACGATTCTTGCAGGTCATATCTCGGCAGAGACCTTCAATGAAGACCTCGTATGCCGTGCCTTCATCAGCAATTATATGGGTGAAAAACGTCTGCTGGGTTGGGAAAGCATCATCGTAAAGATGATTATCCTTGGCGGCAGCGAAGAGGAGAAGAAGCGGATTGACTTCTTCCACAAATTAGAGAAGAACATGGATGCCAAACGTATGGTCGATGAGAAGCTTACAAAATGGTTTGGCTGCACGTACAATCCCAACAGTGAGGTAAAGATGAAGCCCGTGGCTGAGAGCCTGAAATACAACTCCATTACCCAACTGTTAGACGCTGGTTCTTCGGATAATTATAAGACATATAAGGTGACGAACGCCATCATGCTGGAACAACTCAATAAGGTATATGAATTGGGCAGTCATGACAGGCAGCTCTCTACCCGATTCACCAAAGCTCTTAGTACGCTGGCTGCTGACATCCGTGAAGAAGAAATAATCAAGATGTATGGCATAGATGCTCCTTATTACTACCTTACGGAATCCCTCTGCTGGCCTATCATTGAAGAGATAATCAAATCAAAACTCATGACCGAACCTATGCAGGTGAACGAGCGCATGAGGGAGCTGTCACTGAAAATGCCCGTAGGCAGTACCGTGTTGACAGTAGTGAAATGTGTGGAGCAGATGGCTCTCTATTACAACCAGGCCAAGAGTATTGGCACGCTGAAGCTCAACACACCCGAAGAATATGTCCAGAACTATGTGAACGAGTACTACCTCATGGATATGTTCTACCGCCGTGCGCTGGAGGCTTATCATGAGCTGGTGACATTGGACATACCAATCGAATCAGTTATCAGCGAGGCAAAGCGACAGTTGGATCAGGAATACGCCAAGATGGCCAATGTGATGAATCTGGAGTGGCTGACCTGTGTGAAAGAGAAAGGTGAAGCCTTCAAAGGTGTGACCTTGGAAAGGCAGGAGAACTTCTACCATACGGAGGGTGACGGCTCGGTGAAGCAAGTCGTCATCGTGAGCGATGCTCTGCGCTATGAGGTGGCTGTGGAACTGATGCAGCAGTTGGCAAAGGAGAAGCATATCGCCACCTTGACCCCTTATCTGTCCATGCTGCCCACGGAAACGAAATACTGCAAGCCAGCCTTACTGCCACACCAATCATTGGAGTTGCAGGGAACAGATATGTTGGTGGACGGAGCAGTATTGACCACCACGGAGCAGCGCACAGTCCATCTTTGCAAATACAAGGAGGGGGCTGTCTGCGTGAGATACGAGGAGGTCATGAATGGGGATATGTCTGCCATGCGTGAACTCTTCAAGCGTCCTTTGGTCTATATCTTCCACGACACCATCGACGAGGCGAGCCATTCGCAGAGTCCTTTTGATGTGATTGCAGCCTGCAGAAAAGCCATAGAGCAACTTTCCGTACTGGTGAGAAGACTCCATGCCACATGGAACGTGACCAACGTGCTGCTCACCGCCGACCACGGCTTTATCTACAACGACCAGAAGTTTGAGGAGAAGGACAAGCACAGCATCACAGAGGAAACATTGGAAAAGAAGACCCGCTATTACCTTACAGAAGAAAACAAAGAGGTGGATAGTATCGTGAAGTTTCCTCTCATTGAGGTGTCAGGCATTAAAGGGACAGGGCTCTTCGTCGCTGTTCCTGAAGGCACAAACCGCTTGGCTGCACCAGGAGGCTACAACTTTGCACATGGAGGAGCTTCGCTACAGGAAATGATTATTCCTGTAATCAAGAGTGTAAGAAAGAAAACGGATAAGACCGAAAAAGTCGGTGTGGCATTGATGAACCACAATCTGACGATGGTCAGCAGCCGTTTGAAGTTCCAGCTCATCCAGTCGGAGGCGGTAAGCATGACGGTGACAGAGCGAAAGGTGATATGCCAACTATTCCACGGTGAAGAGCCTGTCTCTACTGAAAAGCTCCTTACCCTGAACAGTCCTGACGCTGTGAACATCAACAATCGTGTCTATGAGGTCACGATGACACTTAACAAGTCGGTTTCGGGAAGTATGCTCGAACTGAGAATTTACGATGAGGAAGATGCCGGAAGGCTGAATCCGATTATCCGAGAGACGGTAAAGAACAATACAATGATAGAACAAGATTTTTAAGATATGACACTACAGCAGAAAATAATGAATGCCTTCATAGGGAAGGTGGTGAGAAAGGATCTGGCATTCCTCGTGAAGGGAGGACTGCCTGTCCCAACCTACGTTTTGGAATATCTTCTTGGTCAATATTGTGCCACAGATGATCAGGAGGCTATTGAGGCCGGTTTGGAAAAAGTCAAACAGGTCATCAAGAACAACTATGTTCACCGTGCCGAAGCAGAGTCTGTAAAAGGCAAGATAAGGGAAAACGGCAAATACCGAATCATTGACAAGGTCACAGTGACGCTCAATGAGAAGGATGACGAATACCAGGCTGCCTTTGCCAATCTGGGATTGACAAGAGTGCCTATCGGTACCCAATACGTGAAAGCCAATCCCAAACTGCTGAGCGGCAACGGAGTGTGGTGTATAGTCACCATTGGCTATATCAGCGGTGAAGACATCAAAATAAGATGGGACATTCAGACGCTGAAGCCCGTACAAATCTCCAATGTGGATGTGCAAGAGTACATCGACCAACGTCAGAACTTCACAACTGACGAGTGGATAGACTTCCTGATGTATACCGTGGGATTGAATCCAGAGGTAATGAACCGCCGTGAAAAGTTCATCACCCTTGCTCGCCTGCTCCCTCATGTAGAAAACAACTTCAACTTCATGGAACTGGGTCCGAAGGGTACGGGTAAGTCGCATGTCTTTCAGGAACTGTCGCCCTACGGTGTGCTGGTATCAGGCGGCGATGTAACCCCAGCCCGCCTCTTTGTCAGAATGTCCGGCAAGCGTGAGGAGCTGGGACTTGTAGGCTACTGGGATGTAGTGGCATGGGATGAGTTTGAGCAGCAACCAGGCCGTAATGTGGATGCCGTGCTTATCGACACAATGCAGAACTATCTGGCTAACAAGTCCTTTAATCGTGGAAAGGGCACGCACGAGGCCAGTGCCTCCATGTCTTTTGTAGGCAACACGAAGCATACCGTTCCCTATATGTTGAAGAACACGCACCTGTTTGAAAGCATACCCACCTCATTCATCAAAGGTGCCTTCCTCGACCGAATCCATCTCTATAATCCAGGGTGGGAAATCCGAATGCTGAAGAAAGACAGCTTCTCTAAGGGTTATGGTCTGATAACGGACTATATTGCCGCAGTACTTCATGAACTCCGCAACGATGACCGCACAGCCATTCTGAAAGACTATGCCAAGTTTGACGGTTCGCTGTCCGAGCGTGACCATTTGGCAATCCGTAAGACTTTCAGCGGAATGATGAAGCTACTCTACCCCGATGGGAAAATGACCGATCAGGAGGCATACGAGTTGATAGACTTTGCCGCAGAGAGCAGGAAACGTGTCAAGGATCAGTTGTACGTGATTGACGAGACCTTCAAAGCTGAACCAGCATCGTTCAAATACATCAATCTGAGAACTGGCATTGAAATGAGCGTAGAAACCTTGGAAAAGGTCAGCAATACCCTCATCGTGCCTGTCAATGCACCTAAGACCAATAATGCAGGAACACTGACGGATGCCGATGCTCAACCATTCTTGTCAGACAAGAAAGAGAAGACGGAAATTCCAACAGAAGAAGGCAGAAGTAAACGTCCTCGCATCCAGCAGTTAGCAGAAAAGAGTGTTACCATCCGAATGGGACAGACGGGGGTAAGTTACGAGAAACTCTTTGCCCCATACTTATGCAACGCATCTGATATTACGGTGGAGGACCCATACATACGCGCTCCCTGGCAAATCAAGAACTTCATGGAGTTAGTGACTATGCTCATTGACACCCGTCCTGTTGACGACTTGAAAATCCATCTGCTGACCAATGAAGAGGAAGACAAGATACCTGACTTGATCGACAAATTGGATGACATCAAGGATGACCTGGCATCATACGGAATAGAATTTGACTATAAGTTCCGGGACTTCCACGACCGTTGCATCAAGACAGACACAGGATGGACCATCAACCTCGGACGAGGACTGGATATGTTTGAGAAATACAGCTCATTCTCTGTTGCCGCATCTCGACAGGATATGCGTAAATGTAAAGAATGTACGATAACCTTCTTAAAAGACCGTTAGCATGAGTACACTCAGCAAAGATGCCTTTGCCATCATGGCAATGTGCGAAAAAACAAAGGAGCCTTTTGGCATCACAGTGGATCCTCGCAACGGATGCTATGCCTTTGCATGGGCTTTCAAGATAAAGAAAGAACAGGCAAAACGTGAAGGATATGACAAGACTCATGTTCGTGGTGTGGTGATGTATGATGATAACTTCAACGGCTGCCCTCACTGTGGAGCCAAGAATTTCTACATTTGCAATAGATGTGGGAAAGTGGTATGCTATCACGGGCAAGAAGTGGTGACCTGCCCTAATTGTGGCAGTTCAAGTACACTGCAGGCCGCAGAAAGTGTGGACTTGTCTGGGGGAGGATTTTAATAGACAACTTAAAGATAAAGATATATGTTAGAACTGAAATCTGGAGAAAAAGTATCTTTGACCAATGGGTCGGAAGCGACTGTAGTCAAGGAACTTGGACGAGGTGGACAAGGTATCGTCTATCTCGTGGAACTCGGTGGACAAAAGATGGCATTGAAATGGTATCTGAACAAGCCAACTGACTGGTTCTACAGAAACCTCGAAGACAACATTGCCAAAGGCTCGCCTTCGGAGGCTTTCTTGTGGCCAGAGTATCTGACCATGAAGAAGCAAGGCTATTTCGGCTACATCATGAAGTTGCGTCCACAAGGGTATTTCGAATTCGGGCATTATCTGCTTGCCCGAGCGAAATTCAAATCCTTGGATGCCATTGTCAATGCAGCTATGAAGATTTGTGAGGGCTTTAAGGCTCTGCATCTCTCAGGACTGAGTTATCAGGACTTGAACGATGGCAACTTCTTCATTCATCCCGAAACTGGCGATGTGCTGATTTGTGACAATGACAACGTGGCACCTGAAGGTGAAAATTCAGGCATCCTTGGAAAGGCACGATATATGGCACCAGAAGTGGTGACAGGAACCAAGATGCCCAGCAAACAGACAGACCGTTATTCGCTCTCTGTGGTACTGTTCCTGCTCTTCTACGGCAATCATCCATTGGAAGGCGCACGAGTATTGGCTTGCCCTTGCATGACAGAGAAGTACGAGAAACAATTTTATGGAAGTGATGCCGTTTTTATCTATGACCCACAAAACAAGTCAAACCTACCTGTGAGGGGCGTACACAACAACGTCATGCGCAAATGGCCAGCGTTCCCGGAATTGTTGCGTACAGCATTCATAAGAGAGTTCAGCCAGGAGTGTTTGACCAATCCTGACAAGCGGTGTCTGGAGCGTGACTGGCAGAAGACAATACAAAAGATACGTGATATGCTTGTGGTATGTCCGCTTTGCAAAGAGGAAACTTTTGTGGAAAACACCCTATCACCTCGATGCGTATGCTGCGGTAAGGACTTCAACGTAGCAGGCACCTTGAAGATTAACGACCGCTATGTCTTACTTACAGCAGATACAAAGGTCTATATTGATATGGACAACAAGCCTGACATCCATGTCATATCAGTTCCTGGTGACCGTTATCCAGTGCAGTTGAAGAACATCACATCAAGTAACTGGACTGTAGAAACTCCCAGCGGCAAGCTGAAAGCAGTGGAACCCAATCAGACTATGCCTGTAAAAGCAGGATTAAAGGTTTCATTCGGTGGAACAATCAAAGGTGAGATAATCTAACAATGACAAAGTATAAACATCAAAACAATAAGAATTATGGGACTATTAGACAATGAGAGCATTCCAAGAAGAAAAATGACCCTCTTCTTCGTGATTGACACATCCGGCAGTATGGTCGGTGACAAAATCGGCAGCGTAAACGAAGCCATTGAGAACGTATTGCCTATGATAGGTGAAATCTCAGACGAAAACCCCGATGCAGAAATCAATGTGGCTGCGTTGGAGTTCTCTACAGGTACACATTGGCTTTATGATGAGCCAAAGGAGGCCAAGGAATTTATATGGCAGAAGGTAGAAGCCGACGGGCTAACCTCTCTTGGCGAGGCATGTGAGGAACTGAACAAGAAGCTGTCCAGAAACGGCGGTTTTATGTCAAGTCCGAGCGGTTGTTTCGCACCTGCCATCATACTGCTTTCTGATGGTGGTCCTACTGATAATTTCGAAGGTGGTCTGAAATCACTTCAAGGTAACAGCTGGTACAAGAACGCCATAAAAATTGCAGTAGCTATTGGCAACGATGCAGACAAGGAAGTATTAAAACAATTCACAGGATCATCAGAGGCTGTCATCACGGTTCACAACATTGAAGCATTGAAGAAGATGATACGAATCATCGCCATCACATCCTCTCAGATTGGCAGCAAGAGCACTTCTGCCACAGATACGACCAAGCAGGAACAGGTCATTGAGGAAGTGAACAAGGCTGCAGCTGATGTTGCTGGAGCAGAAACCGCAGCAGCACCTGCCCCCGCAGCCGGTGATTCATACGATGAGTGGGACTAACACCTAAACCCGAAGCAATATGAATTGTATAGAACAACATTGCCAAGGGGAAAGCCATAAGTCCAACAATAAGCCATGTCAAGACTGCGCTTATGCAGAGAGCAATGACCTGTTGAGCATGGCTATCGTATGCGATGGGCATGGAGGTGAACGATACTTCAGAAGTCATTATGGAGCACAATTTGCCACTGAGATCACACAAAAAGCAATAACCGAATTTGTGAAGAACATGGCAGATTCCACCTTTACCCTCTCAGAAGGTAAATCTGTATTTGACAGAGCATCGTTCACCGCCTACAGCGCAGCCACTGCCACCGACGAGCAGATGGAGAGTCGCGCTCATAAATCGCTGAAGTGGTTGTTTTCATCGATTATCAGTCAGTGGAACGAGAAAATCTCAGAACATGCGAAAGAGACAGACCTCACTGACTGGGAATTAAGCAATGTCGATGAGAAATATCGCAAAGAGTTTCTCAGCGAACGTGAAAAAGATGATGCCACATTTGAAAAGACCTACGGCTGTACACTCATGGCATACGTACAGACACCAGACTACTGGTTTGCCTTCCATCTTGGTGACGGGAAGTGCGTATTGATGCGTGTGATAGAAGACCGACTTGTTTGTGAGCAACCTATCCCTTGGGATGAACGTTGCTTCTTGAACAAGACGACTTCGCTGTGTGACTCCAATGCCTTGGAGGAGTTCCGCTATTGCTATCAAGGAGACGGTCAGTTCCCTCTTGCCATGTTCCTTGGTTCGGATGGTATGGACGACTCATACGGTGATGGCTACAATCTCTACAATTTCTATATCCAGCTATTCAAGATTATCATTCGTAATGGTGTTGAGAAGGCGAATAAGGAATTAAAGAAGTCTCTGCCAGTCATCAGCAAGATGGGAAGCAAGGATGACATGTCAGTTGCATGTGTCTTTGATGACACTAACCTGACAGCCTCATTCTTCAAGCTGACACAATACCAAAAGCGTGAACTTGAATCTTCTCTTAAAAATGTGGAAGATAAAATCATGGAGCTGAATAAGAAGATTGAGTCTGTCGTCAACCCAGAAGCATTGGATCGTGGACAGCAAATCAACTTTGAATACGCCAAGAAAGACCTTGAAAAAGCCAAAGAGAAAGCTATAAAGATTACTCATAAGCTTAGGTTCATTAAGGGCGAAGAAACAAAATATAGAAACCGTTTGAAAGAAATTGACCCTGTGATACCACCCATAGAATCTGATTCATCAATGGGGCTTGTTACAGAGGAACAATAATTTCATATCAACAAAGAAAGAAGATGGGTACTTGCAAGTATTGTGGAAAAGACGCCGGTTGGTTCTCACACTCCCATACAGAGTGTAAGAATAAACATGAGCAAGGATTAAAAGATTTCAAGGCCGTGGTAAGCAGTTATTTTACCGGGCGTACAACAGCGGTTGGTGTGCAGACCTCCAGAAACAGATTGAGAGTGGATGCATACCTGTCGGAGGAGGACATTTGCCTTATAGCCGATGAGGAGATCCGCCACTATACGGCAAGCATCCATCGTCCTTTCTCACCTGCATCCATGCGTCTGATGGATGACTTTCTGAATGTTGTAGGAGTAGCCTACAGCAGTATCAATCGCAATGGAGCCGTAGATGAGTTTACAAAGAAACTCATGCGTGGCTTTATGGTAGAGTATTTTACTGGAACGCTCACACTACCTGTCGCACACCAGCGTTGTGAGAAGGTTCTTGGAAAATTCCCTATGGTGCAATCCAACATTGAAGATGCCTATCTTTATGTATTGAACAAAGCGGCTACAAACTTCATGAAGAATGACACCATATCTGATAGCGACCAACAGAAGATAGACGACTATGTCAACTATCTCCAGTTGCCAGTGAACAACCTGCCAATACAATATCAGAACAGTCAGATAAGCAAGTTGGGGCAAATTAGCATCCTGAAGAAGTTGCAAAATGGCATTATACCGACGAGCAACATGCCTGCCCCGATTATGCTTGGACGTGGCGAGACGATTATCTGGACATACGATGGTGTAAGTATGTACCAAGAAAAGACAGTGAAAGAATATGGCGGCAGAAGAAGCGGATGGTCGTTCCGCGTGATGAAAGGTGTCACCTATCATACTGGTGGAACAAAAATCAAGCCTATAGAGCACACCTATATGGATTGCAAAGGAACTGGCACCCTGTATATCACGAACAAACACCTGATTTTCCAAAGCCCGACAGCAGCCCAGAAGGTTCCCTATACAAAAATGATTGGCGTCACGCCTTACAGCGATGGTATAGAAGTGCACCGGGATGGAGCCAATGCCAAGCGTCTCACCTTTCAAGGTTTTGACAGTTGGTTTTTAATGAATGTTATTTCTCAAATAGCAAATATGTAATATGGCTTGGGATAAAATAAAGATAACCAAAGATAATGGAGAGGTGGTTGATGCACAGGCTCCAATCATAGTGTCAGCAAGTAGGAGTACGGATATTCCTGCATTCTATGCCGATTGGTTCTTCAATCGTCTGGACAAAGGTTATTGCGCATGGACAAATCCGTTCAATGGAGTTCAGAGTTACGTCAGTTTCGAGAAGACACGCTTTATAGTATTTTGGTCAAAGAATCCTAAACCACTTATTCCATATCTTGGTGTTCTGAAGGAGAAAAGAATCAATTGTTATATTCAGTTTACTCTCAATGATTATGTGGATGAGGGTCTTGAAAAAGGTGTACCTAAGTTATCCGAAAGAATAGAGACATTCAAGAAACTCGTAGATATTCTCGGTAAAGGCCATGTCATATGGCGTTTCGATCCACTTGTACTCACAGACCATATCACAGTATCTGACTTATTACACAAGATTGAGTATATTGGAGACAATCTGTTGGGTTACACCGAAAAAATGGTCTTCAGTTTTGCTGACATTGCTTCATACAGAAAAGTGCGAGCAAACCTGGATGCGAACCGCATTAATTATACAGAATTCACGACAGATACAATGAATGAGTTTGCAAAAGGACTAACCCAATTAAACCATAAATGGGGGTACAAGCTTGCGACCTGCGGCGAAAAAATTGATTTGGATTATTACGGTATTGAGCATAACAAATGTATTGATGATGAACTTATCACACGCATTGCCTATGATGATTCCATATTAATGAAGTTCCTCAACATGAGCATTATCAACTATTTTGGGAAGGATTTCGAGCCTATTCCAGAAGGAGCTATAGAACTGACAGATACAATGTATGCCGTTCGTAAGAAGGACAACAAGGACAAGGGGCAAAGACAATTTTGTGGGTGTATAAACAGTAAAGACATAGGCCAGTATAATACATGTCCACATCTTTGTGAATATTGTTATGCAAATAGCAGTAAGGAGATTGCTGTGCAAAATTGGAAGAAGCACAAGGACAATCCATTCGAAGAGAATATTTTAGGGAAATTAATATGAGCTATATATCAGACATAGAAACCAAAGGTTGCATTTGTTTGGATGATATAATTCAAACGGCCAAGATGCATGTACCTGAGGCATATCGTTTCATGCCATGGACATATCCTGGATTGGCACATGGTACGGCATGTCTTGAATCGGAAGAGCAATTAAATTGCTATTTGGCTTCATATGGTGAAATGCATAAAGGGAAATTCCAACGAATCATGGCAGATTTTCCCTTCAGCAAAATAAATTCAGACTTCGAAATCATTGATTGGGGATGCGGTCAAGGCATTGCCACAGTTTATTTCATTGATTACCTTCGAAAATACAATCTGGATAGCAAACTCCAGAAGATAACCTTAATCGAGCCATCAGAAGTAGCACTTGAACGTGCAAGATTTAACGTCGCTCATGCCGTCAATGCAGACGATGTTTATATTGATATAGAAAACTGCTTTCTACCTTCAATTACTCCAAACGACCGTACCATTGGGGGAATGCATATCGAGGAACCTATTTGTGTTCATCTTTTCTCTAACATACTCGATATTGCATCAATTGACCTAAAAGAATTAGCCTTGATGATTGGTGGCTCTGGCTATCGACAATATTTCGTATGTATAGGTCCCATGAATTTTGGCAATAATCGCATAGATGCATTCTGCCAGTATTTCAATTTGGACGTTAACTCTGTTTTTTCAGATGTACGAAATGCCCAATTTGGCCAGATTTCAAATGGGAAATGGTATAGTTGTGTGGCTAAAGGATTTCAGATGACAAGAGAAGATGGCAAGCCATTCCTTGTCCCCCTTTCGTTTTATCCCCCAAAACAATTTCATGCTTCATATATGCTTGATGCCATTCGAGCATTTGAGGATAAAACAAGAGAGTGTGCTTTTTGGAATCGTTATTCTGCATTTGAAGTATTGGCTCCCTTTGATATTGGAGCCAGTATCTACGAGGATATTCATCCCATTCTTGCAGTTCTCAGTAATATAATTACGAGAGGATTGCCGACCAAATGCAGCCCTTTCATTGAAGAAAAACTGAATAGTGTTTTCAATTATTGTGAGAGAACAGAGCGATATGGTACTATATGCTACACTGTGTCAGATTCTGATAATATCATTGATAATAAGGATATACTTCGCAAGACCCCTATATGTATAGCAAGACTTCAGAAAGTAATTATCGAAGCATTAGTCACCGGACGAATATCTCTTGACGCAAAACGATGGAAAGTACTGGTGAAAGAAGGTGATGTGCCTTGTGGTGCATTGGCTTTTGAGGATTTGAAGCAGATGTTTAATCACTTATCTGCAATGAGCCAAGCATACGATTCATTGATATTTCCCGACATAGAGTTACACATACTTTCTCAAAATTACCCAACCTCACGGTTACATTTGGGAAACAAAACATACAGAAAGGTTAATCAAGTAGATAGAGAGCAACTGTATGATATGGTTATTGATATTGCCATAGATGAAGACATTGATGCTGAAAATGTACAGTTCTCCGAATTCAAAGCAAAGAATGACTGCTACTTTAATGTTCGTTCTTCAAAAAGAATATATTCAGCACGCGAAATATATACGACAGATACTATTGCCTACAAGCCATTAACGGAAAGTAGTGCTTCGGAAGGGCATATCCCTATACCAGAACAAAAAGCACATCTTGTATATTTCCTAAATCTATTGTTCAGGAAGACAGATTTCAGACCTGGACAATTGCCCATTCTGAATCGTGCTTTACAGAACAAAGGAGTAATAGGTCTGTTGCCAACAGGTGGTGGAAAATCTCTTACCTACCAAATGGCAGCATTGCTACAGCCGGGAATAACCGTCGTTATTGACCCTTTGAAGTCTCTGATGGAAGACCAGTATGATGGATTACTATCCACTGGTATAGACTGCTGTACATATATAAACTCAGAACTTGGAGCAGAAGAAAGGGCGCATCATGAACAATTAATGGAGTCATCACAAGTAATATTTACTTTCATGTCTCCTGAACGATTGTGCATTTATGAGTTTCGTGAGCGACTTCAGAACATGCATGAGCTAAACGTCTATTTCTCCTATGGAGTAATAGATGAGGTGCATTGTGTTTCAGAATGGGGGCAAGATTTCAGGTTCTCGTATCTGCATCTTGGACGAAATCTTTATAGTTATGTCCGTGCTAAGCAAAGACCTATAACCCTGTTTGGTCTTACTGCAACAGCCTCATTCGATGTTTTGGCAGATGTTGAGCGTGAGCTATCAGGAAATGGTGCTTTTGAGCTTGATCCTGACACGATTGTAAGATATGAGAATAGCAACCGTCTGGAGCTACAGTATAAAATAGAACGCGTCGAGGTTGAGTATCAAGAGGATCAGTATTATAAGCCTGGCAACATTCTTGATGGATATCCAAAAGCCGTGAATATTGGCGACAGTTGGTCATCACACGAACAAAAGAATAAATATCTAACTGGTTTCATTAAAAAAATCCCTCAGTATATACGAGATTTACAAACAAAAGACTCCTTAGACAGAATACTCTCTCGTTTCAAGGAGCGTGAGAGCATCGAGCTTGATGATGCTTCTGTATTAAAGGTTGAAATGCCTGACGATTATTATACCCAACAGGAGGAATATAATCAGGCTGGAATCATCTTCTGCCCACACGTAAACTCCTCGGGAATAAGTGTAAGTATAAATTCTGCCAGCCTTAGCACATTATGTGAAGTTGGTACTTTCTCAGGGTCATCTATGGAGGGTCAGGAAATGGGCAACCAATCCATGGAAAATATGAGGAAATTCCGCGATAATCAAGTACCAATTATGGTAGCGACAAAGGCCTTTGGCATGGGTATTGACAAACCCAACGTGCGTTTTACAGTGAATCTAAACTATTCAAGTTCTCTCGAAAGCTTTGTTCAAGAAGCTGGACGTGCGGGTAGAGATAGGAAAATGGCACTCTCTGTGATTCTTATGTCTGACTATCACCTTGCTCGTATCAACAAGCGATTCCCCGGATATTCAGAAGTCCTTAAATGTATAAAATCTAAGTGGTTCAAGGAGGAGGATTTAAAATATATACTAAGTAGTTTCGGAATAGATGTAGATTCAAGATACATAGATATATGTAATCCGTTAAGTGATATTGTGAGACTGAAATGTAATACTGATAATTTCATCAACGAGAAGAAACAAACATGGCAATGTGGAACTAATTGCTCAAAATACAAAGAATGTACCCTACGCCATGTGGATCGAAGTATGCGTGGATGGCAATACCAAAAAGATTTAATTGAGTATCTACGATCTAATAACATCCGTGTTCCCAAAGAGTGTTTTGACTACCAAGGTGCTGACTACAACACCGTCATGTATTTCTTCGACAACAACTTTAAAGGAGAGTTTGAGGAAAAGAAAAAGATGGTAGAACTCCTTCAGGAAAAGGAAATGTGGTATTTTATTGGAAATGACAGGAAGTACAAATATGACAAGCAAGTCAACGTAAAGGGATTCCTTGCTACTGTACTTGCGGCAAAAGTCGGCACAGAAGTTGTAACCATCATTTCCTATGCAGATGATACCTACGCAGATATAGCCAAGGCCATCTACCGTATGTGTATAATTGGCCTAATCGATGATTTTACACAAGATTATTCCAATAGTACGTTCCGAATTTTATCTACTCGAAAGAAGAATGGACAGTATTATGAACGGTTAAAAGAGTTTTTGATGCGCTACTATTCAGAAGACAGGGCTGAAAATGAAGTTGAGAAGGCCAGTGTGCATCGAGGCGCAAATGAAATTCATAAATGCTTAGGGTATCTGACCGAATTCATATACGATAAGGTAGCCTTAAAAAGAAAACGTGCCATAGATGACATGCGGAACTTCTGTATGGTTGGTATAGATTCATCCAAGGATTGGAAAGACATTAACGAAGACCTTAAAGATGAGATTTATTATTACTTCAACTCTAAGTATGCTCGTGAGGGCTATCAAACCGACGGAGGAGAGAATTTTTCTTTATTGGATGATACCGAAAGAGGAAAAAAATCTTCCTTTGACATTTTATACAAATATATGCGCGTTGTCGATTCTGATGTAATAGGCTTATCTGGGTCACCCAAGGATAATGTCAAGCATCTTCAAGGTGCTGTAAGACTTATTAGAAGAAGTGAAACAGAGACAAATGCAGCCTTATGTCTTCTTAACGCTTTCTGTCTGCTTACTCTTAAAGTCGGTAGCAATAGAAATATGCAAGAAGAACTTGATGCAAGTTTCATGGAAGGTTACTTAGCATTCAAGGAGACAAGTCAAGACTATGATGAGTTCTTTGATGGTATAAACAGATTCTATTCTGAGCTGAATAAAAATAACAGGAACTTAGCTTCAGATGAAGATCTCGAACGCCTTTCAGAACTGGCTTTACAGGCAGAGCTAAAAGGGCATGTAGAATGGACAGAGAATTTCATTAAGCAATATAACAATTAACTTCAAGATATGAATACACAAGATATAATCAAGTCTCTATCTAATTTAGAGCATAGTCTTCAGGGGGTGGAATCAGCCAGACAGCAAGTTGATAGTACTGTAGCAGCCTATGGTGCTACCCAAAAGCAATTAGCCACCCTATCACAGGATTTTGTCAATGTTTCCAACGAATTGAGTAAGGTGATTGATGTCGTTCGTAATAATCAGGAACAACTTTCAGCCACACTCTCTTCCAAAATTGAACATCTGCTTATTCAGATTGAAGGCAAAGTGGCCGTTTTAGGGAACAAGGCTTCATTGATGAATCAGGCATTTGAGTCCAGTTGTACAGAGACAGCCAAATCAATCAACGATAGCATTGATGCAGCCATTGCCTCATTCAAGGAGAAAGTTAAGGATGAGCTTAGTGAGGTTTCTTCGGCTTTGGCTGAATTTAACTCAATTATAAAAGATATTCAGGAAGGTTTTCAGAAAGATACTTCGCAGGCAATATCCACCCTTCAAGAAACCAGCGAGAAAGTAGTCACTGGTTTTCAAGAGAAGATAGCTAATCATCTGAGTTCTTTATCAAAGCTTAACAATGAATTAGAGGCTATTGTAAACCTTCAGAAAAAACAGAATGCAGAGATTTTGACTAAGTTTGAAAGAGAATCTGCATCAATTAAAGCCTCTATATCCAATATAGACAGCCAACTGAAAGGAATGAAGAATAACAATGATGAGCATCACAAGGAATTGATAGAGGTGCTTTCTGCAATTCTACAAGGGAATAGTCCCTCTGCGGAAAGATTAACTGCACGTATTAACACCGTTGATGGTAACATTGGTGCTGTTAAAGATGGAGTTTCCTCAGTATCAAGTCAACTCGGTACAGCAACAAATCAGATTATCGACCATAATAAACAAGCTCTTCTGTCAGAAGTCACGGAAGTAAAAGCAGAAAATGCGAGTATAAAGAAATTAGTCATATTCTGTCTAATAGTGACAACTATTTCTACGATACTTAATATAATGATGCTATTTCGCTAACACACTTTTATATGAGGTTCTATGTTCTTCTTGACATATCAGGTAGCATGGCAGGTGCCAAAATCGGTGCCTTAAATGATGCTATGTCAAATATCCTTGCTGAACTGAAAGAGATTTCCTGTTCAAGCAATCAGTTAATCGACATTGCTGTATTGTCCTTTGGAAAGGAAGTAAAATGGATGCATAATCATCCTATAAATGTCAAAGACTTTACATGGTGTCAGCTATCTGCTGGCGGTATGACACCATTAGGCAAAGCGTGTATTGAATTGAATATGGCTTTGATGTCTCACCACCAAAAGCATGATGATATAATCTATATTGTTCTTCTTAGCGATGGTTGTCCCACTGATGACTATGATGAGGGAGTAGATACGCTCTTAACAAATCCGCATTTTATAAATGCAGATAAATATGCGATTGCGATAGGAGACAATGCCGACATACCTGCTTTATCACGGTTTGTACAGTATGACAGTCATGTTTATATTCAGAACAGGACAGACGAACTGCTCAATACTCTACAAAATATAATATGTGAAATTAAGACAATAGCCCCTTCTACTAATCATACAGATGAAGAAGAGGATGATGAGTGGGCATAGAATACAACCCAGATGACATGATTGTCAAACAATTATCATAGCAACATCAACAGGGAGAGTTACTTCTTCCTGTTTTTTTTGCCTTTCAATATACTTATTTGTTGTAGTGCAGAAAGACTGCACAGGTTGATATTTATTTTGCACCAGAATGTTGAATCATATAACCCTAAATATCCATGCATATGAAATCGCTATTTCAACACATGATGTTGCTGATATTATCAGCTCTCATATTTAGTTCATGTGGCTACAAGAAACAAGCCAAAGAAGTCACTAAGGATTTCTTTACTGCTATTAAGAATGAAAAGGAAGAAAAGATGGCAGAGCTATATCCTGATGTAGGCAATTTGCAAAACTACTATAAATCAGACACTATCATTTTCAAAGAGGTCACAGACCTTGGTGACAATAAGTATAGCGTGTCGGTAACAAATAAGTTCACAAATGGCTTTGGAAAAAGTACAGAGTCACAGATTATCATTTTCACGCAGCCTAAGGATAAGAAAAAGCCAGGTGATGGATATGAGATATATGACTCAAAGGGGCTTTGTGACTTGTCAGACGATGCAATATACAAGTTTGCAAAACGAAAAGGATATTTGTCTGGAGATACTCTGACAGACCAGAAAGTGGCCAAAAAGGTGTCAGAAGCAAGTAAAGAACTTATATCTACAGCTTTAAAATTCGCCACATATCTTCGCGAAAACGTAACAGTTTCGGACTGGAATTGGGAAACAAGCGATTACAGTTATTCAGCGAGTGGAAGAGGTGTTGTGAAAAACAATACGAAATACGCTATTCCTGATGTGAAGTACGTTGTAACCTACATGAAAAGAGACGGCACAGAGGTAACACAAGATGGAGGCAGAGTTACATATGATGAAATACGGCCATACGGAATGGAATCATTTTCTTTCTACACATCCTATGTCGGTAATGCTTCTCGCGCAAGAATACGACTTGAATTTGATGATGAGTTTATTCTTGAAACTGTTGCAAAAGGTGAATACGAATAACCATTTTATATACTATCTTTATGAAACATTTTCTGATTTTTCTGCTATCGTTTGTTTTAATGTCAAACGGGGCATTTGCTCAGGAATCTAAGGAAGAGTCAAAGAGCAAAACAGTTGAGTTTATGGCAGGTTGTGGAAGCCTTATGAAGAAAGAGTTCTACGACCTTCCCAAAGTAAAAAGCGTTGAGAACCAGGTTTTGATTATCACGAACGTACTTACAGGCAAGAAAGTTGGATGCCTACGTGTTGAAACCTCTTATTATAATGGACGCTCATCGGATTCATATATCGGCACACTCGATTATGAAGAGCTTGACGCTTGCGTAAAATCGTTGACCTACATTAAGGATGAACTGCTGAATAGCACTCCTGAGGTTTATACAGAAGTTGAGTACAAGACATTGGACAACCTAAAACTTGGAGCGTTTTATTCCAAGAACAAGTGGACGGCATTTGTCTATACAAAAGGATATACTTCACGCTCAGCAGAATTTCTTGATTCTTCCAATATAACCACATTCATAGAGGTTATGAATCAAGCTAAAGCAATGATTACAGAAAAAACAAAATAACAGGAATCATTACGGACATATTCACTAAATACACATATTATGAAAAAGTACCTATTCTTATTCCTAACCTTTGTAGTAACATCACTTGCATTTGTTTCGTGCAGCGACGACGATGATGACAATCAGTACAACTCTGCCATTGTTGGCACGTGGAAAGTTACTGATGTTAAGACAAGTCAATCAGGAAGCTACATTGCCTGGCCATTCAAGACTACGTATGCCTCATTTAAGTCTGATGGCACATATTACGGTTCTGGATATTTCGGAACAGGGAGTGGCACTTGGTCAATTAAGGGCAACACAGTAAGCACCTACGTTGGTGGCGAGTTGTATGCTTCGTATGAAATCATTTCCGTTACATCAACCATTTCAGAGCTTAAGATGTCGATGGGAGGTGAAGCTATATGGATTAAATGCAAAAAGGAGTAATCATTCCTTTCACATAGTTCAAAAGGATGGTAGGGTCAATGACCTTGCCATCTTTTTTTATTGTAAGGTGAAGATGTGGTCCCGTGGACATGCCTGTATTTCCAGAGACAGCAACAACTTCTCCTGCATTGACGTATTGTCCATCCCGAACAAGAACAGAAGACAGATGGCAATAGCTGATAGAATAACCAGCCGTTTGTATAATGGCATATTTACCAGAGCGCTTGTTATGTCCAACACTCACCACCTTTCCTGGTAACATGGAAAACACTTTTTCATAATGCGCTTTCAAGTCCACCCCATTGTGCATACAGTACCTATGTAAGATAGGATGATGGCGCATACCAAACAAAGACGTTATATGGATGCGTTGCAACGGCAATGAAACATGTATGAACGGCAATACAAGATCCGAGGCATTGATAATATTCGTAACACCTCCAGCCATGCCTTCCATATCAAATTCGTTCGTCAGTGAGTCCGCTGACGCAATACTGTCCACAGGAACAAGTTGTCTTGCTTCATGTGGATCTTTCTTTTTGTGTATTCGCTTACTCTTTACCAGTCCTATAGTGTTGAACTGAGCTCGTGAAACAGAACAAGACACAAAGAGTGAGAGTATAGAAATGAGTATGCTTTTCGTTTTCATGATGCAAAGATAGTCAGACTGATATTCATATAAACTAAACATTGCACAAAAGGGCTTATTCCCTAACTTTATTTATGCTTATAGTATGAAAATCGGCAAGAAATCATACTTCTATCATAACGTTATCTAAAACAAGAGCGATAACAGTTGGCATATCATTATCCTTCAACATATACACTGTAACTTTGCTTACGAATTGGCTGCCAGCACAGCAGTCAATCTATGTGTTACAGCACCTTGAAGCGTGCCCAATAAAGAATAATGTAAAATAAGCAAAGCAAATGAATTACAGTTTTGAAGAGAACGAGATGCCTTATGACATCCTTGAACGTTTCGGTCTGACTCAGACCATGATAGAAGATTTACCTACAGATGTGATACAGAACATCTACAATGGTAGGAAGTCACCTGTCTTGCCTGTACACATCACGGCAGACGATGGTGAAGAAGTGAAGGCAAGAACTCGTTTCAGCCTTGTGAGAACTGAGGAAGGTGGTGTCGATGTGCTCTTCTATCCGCAACTTGACGAGTATGACCTCAAATTGTTCAATGAGACACAGAGTCAGAACCTTCTTGCAGGAAAGCCTATCATAGGGCATCTGGAAAACAACGAGGTCGGCAAAGAACTTGGCGGAAAGTCATTCTTCCAACTTGACCCTGAAAGCAAGCAGGTCATGAGCGTTCCGACTCCTGTCATTGGTCGTAACATCCAGTATATTGCAGACCGCTATCATCTCACAGGTGCGGAGATGCAGAAACTACAGAACGGAGACGTTCTCACCATCATTGAAGACGAGGAAGAATACTCCATGGGTATTGATCTCAATGCAAAGACAGGCATTCGCTTCGCTGCGGGCAACGCCATGGTCTGGCGGCGTGAAGGCAAGCGAGAGTGGGACAAGTACAGTTTCGGCATTTTTGGCTGCTGGACAATGGACGAGGCAGGCAACCTCGACTATGTACCCGAAGAAAGCTACACTGAGGAGATGTGGAACGAACTTAACAACAAGAGCAGAGCCAAAGCAATAAAGCTTTGAGCAGCACACCATCTTAGCATCAGAGATTCATTCGACAAAGAGAAACTATAAGGGCAACATGATACAAAAGTAAGCCCACAGTAACAAACCTCAAAATCAAAATAATATGGCAAATGTAAAGTACTACCCAGAAGATGTGCTCGTGGAGAAAGTCCAGAGCCGAGAATATGGCTGGCTTGACTATATCAACCATCACTCACCTGAATGGCAGAAGGAATACACAGCCTACTGCATGGAGAGAAATCTCGTCGTTAATGAAGAATCGGCAGAGGACTTTGTCGATTGGAAGGGTAAGCAGATTGAAGCCGGAGAGTAATCAATGTAACTACATTATTGAATATGTCTATCAGATCAAACTCATTACCAGTAGGAAGAGACCTATCTCCAGAACTTCAGGAGATACTCCGACGCAATGGGATGCAAGCCCATATCATCCGACAAGGAGAAGGCTATCAGCTTGCAGTCCAAGGACACGACTCTCCCCTACTGACATACTCCATCACAGCTCAGCAAATGAGAGACCTTGCCAGCTGGGGCACCAACTCAGCCAACAAGAAAGCCTATAACACCTTTGTCGCTCTTGTAGGTAACGATTTCTATATGCCCCGCAATTTTGTGCATGCTCGCAATGCCAACGGACGTGTTGCCATGGGACTTCACGGTTACCGTATTGGTGTCGGAGAATATGGCCGACTACCCTGGGACAGACGTTGCGCCCACATGATGATGGATCCATACCACGGGCGTTTCCTTGGATGGACACCACGTAATCAGGAGGGATTCCACATGCGTCGTGTCGGTGGAGCCATGTTCATGCAAGGAGCACCCTTAGTGCCAGAACGCCCTGACGGAAGGATGAAACCAGGCGAGATGCAGAACGGAGGCTACGGCTTTTACTATAAAGGAGGACAACAGAACATGGTGCAGCAACCTTCACAGGACGTATTGTCAGACTTGCAATCTGTCATTCCCCCTGTGGAGGTGCGCCCTCGTTCTGCAGAACCTGCCAAGCCATACAACGAACTCATCACCTCCAAGGTCTATTTCAGTAATGAGAAATGGCAGGAGTGCCTTGCCTCTCATGGCATTGCCATTGACCCAACGGGTAAAACACTGACCGTTCAGTCCACTGCGACCCGACAAGACTTTGTCTATGACCTTACCGATGAAGAACTGAGAAAACTCACCAGCAATTCCATCAAGGAAGTACCCGTTCAGAATCGTATAGACCTCATCAACAATGTTATCAAGAATGATTTTCAGGATAAGTTGACCATGGATATGCTCAACTCAAAGGAGCAGATAGGTCTGAAACTTACCCCTGAGGTTGAAGCGGAACTCAACAGTCGGCAGCAGATTGTTATCGACCAATCACAGCCTTTGGTTTATGACGACCAAACGATTGTCGAGCCCGAAGACCGCAGTGTAGCCCATGTGGATGGCAACAGCCTTTACGAGATAAACGAAGGCAAAGGATGGTTCCGTGAAGGCAAGCATGGTCGAGAGGTACAGGTCGATGACATCAAGGTGGAGCCTGTCCGTGATGACAAGGGTGAGATACAGAAGGATGAAAAAGGCAATGCCCTGTTCCGCATGACCGCTGTCATCAACGGCGAAAGCATCAGCCATGAGATTACTCTAAAGCAGTACGACAAGTTCATGGCCATCGATGATTATCATCGCATGAAACTCTTCTCCCACATCTTCAGTGAAGTCGATATGAAGAATGTGCCAGGGATGCAGTCCAATGTAGGAGCCAAGATTGGAGGAGCCCTCCTTGCCGGTCTTGCCGTCATGAGCGAATTGGGCCGAGAAAGATGTGCCCCTGCCGTATTTATAGAACATCATCATGACCCACGTCCGCATGTCTATTTCAAAGGCAGTGTTGACTCTCCCCAAGACCTTGCATCAAGAGCCTTCGATGCAGGTCTCAATGCAGGAGAACATGGTGTAGGCATGGGACATGGAAGATAGACAAAAGAACTCAACTATCAGCTTATGACAGACGAACAGACATTTGAGAACTACCGAAATCGTCTTGACATCCGCGATGTACTGGAAGACGCAGGCTATACACTCTACAAGCGTGATGGCTTGCGCTATCCTGCATATGTACGTTTAGACAACGACGGACGTAGAATCAGTGGTGACAAATACCTTGTCAGCCCCGGTCGCAACTGCTGTTTCCAGCCACCGACAATCAAGCTATACTCCGTCACCTCCTTCATTTGGGAGCATCCAGACCTCTTCTCAGAATACAAGCAAGGTATCAAGGAGTCTGCCCTTGTCCATAAAGTGTGTCAGCGTCTTCTCAATATGCCTGTAGAACAAACAAAGAAGAGAGTCCTTGCCCCCGTGCGTGATGGGAAGCCTTTTGACTTGAAGGACTACCAGATTCAGCATTTCCATCCCAATGACTTCGAATCACAGAAACCGTTCTACGCTTTCTTCAAGTCAAGAGGGATAGATTTTGCTACACGATGTGCCTTTCATGACAGTTTCCTGCTCGCTTCGAGAACAGGAAAGGATGGCAGCGTGTATAAGAACCTCTCCTTTCCCATGCACATCCCTGGGCAACCAGACCGTTGCGTGGGTTTTGAGGAACGAGGCTATCCACATAAGGACGGCACAGCCCGTAAAGGAATGGCAGCAGGCAGCAATGCCAGTGAAGGAATATGGATAGCCAGTCCCAAAGGAACAGACCTGAAAGATGCAAAGCATGTATATATCTTCGAGAGTGCCTACGATGCCATGTCTTTCTATCAGTTGCGAATGAAGCAGGATTCGGGACTGGATTATCAGGGACGGCGCGACTTGAAATCGGCAGTCTTTGCCTCCACAGGAGGAAATCCGAGCTACGGACAGATGAAAGGTCTCATCACTCATGCTCCCAATGCTATCTTCCACCTTGCTTTCGACAACGACCTGGCAGGAAAGCAGTTCGCTGCAAATTTTGAAGAGATAGCGAGAAACATGGGGCCTGTTGCCCCGGATAAAGTGGCGGCAGATATGAGATCCTTTATCGAGAGCCTGCCAAAACCAATGGAAACAACGAAGGATTTGCTTGCCATCGGTGACGAGCAATACGATGAACTTCCCAAACCGTTACGAGAGCTCTATCTCAAATATGACTCAGCAAGAGATGAAGCCTTGGAATATCACTACTCCCCCTTCTTATGCCCAGAAGACAAACAGGATGCGGTGGACAAGATGAACCTGGCATACAAGGAGTTCAAGACCGCCTTGTTCGAGCGACTGAATGTAACGGATGGTCAGAATCTGCAACCAGTCAAGACCATACGTGAGATTCCATCAGAAGGTTATAAAGACTTCAATGATGAGTTGCTTGACAAGAAGCAGTATGCGCTTACCGATGTCATAGAGACAGCCTTTGACGATGAAGGCATTGACCTAACTGTTGAGCGTCAGGAAGAGAATGAGGAAACCAAACATCACGGATTTAAGCGATAAGGAATATGGAAGACTTCATCCGCAAATTCAAAATTATCACGCTACGACCACACTGGTCGCAATATATCATCTCTCAGGGCATGGCATTTATCATCAGCTGCGCCCTCTTTCTTGTAGCAGGACATGACAGCATTACCTACAAGTGGCCGTTCCTCATTCTCGGTGCCATCATGACATGCATCATGCTCTATGGATGCCTGTATCTCCACAAGTTGAGATACATCATCACCTCAGAGCAGCTCATCATCCAGCATGGAGTCTTGACGAGAACCAGCGACTACATAGAGTTGTATAGAGTTGTTGACTTCAGCGAGAACCGTGATATACTTGAACAGCTGTTCGGCTTGAAGACCGTATGGATTTTCAGCGGCGACCGCACCAATCCCAAGCTCGACATCTATGGCATCAGGGAAAACATCGATGTGGTAAACATTGTACGTACAAGAGTAGAATATAACAAGCGTAGAAAGGGCATCTATGAAATTACCAACAGATAATATAACTATGCGTAACAAAGCAATAGAAAGAGCATACGATGGCAGATGGATGATAGTCTCTGCCATTGCACTTGCTTTGCTCCTGTTTGCGACAAGGGCACAAGCCCAGATAGTTTCCAGCAATCCCTTGGAGTATGTTGCTTTGGCAGAGGGCAATGACCTTATCAATGGTCAGATTAAGCATCAGATAGATGACCAACAAAAGACAGCACTTCTTCAAAACACCATTGCGGCAGAGTTTACCCAGATTCACAAGTGGGAAAAGAAGTACAACAGCTATCTGAAGACAGTATCGGGCTATGCCTCCACGCTGAAAGCCTGCACATCGCTATACGATGATGGCGTGAGGCTCTTCATCAACCTTTGCTCTTTGAGAAAAGCCATAGCCTCCAATCCCCAGGGCATAGTAGCAACGATGAGCATGAACAACCTCTATATCGAAACAGCCACTGAACTTGTCACAGTATATACCACGCTTAAAGAAGCCATTGCCAAAGGAGGCAACGAGAATATGTTGACAGGAGCAGAAAGGAGCAAGACCCTTTGGGAGTTGAACGACCGCCTTGCCCATTTCAACAAGAAGCTCACACGTCTGTGTCTCAGCATACGCTATTACACCATGACCGATGTGTGGAACAGCGTGACGGCAGGAATGATAGACCGAAGCAACGCAGAGATAGCCGCACAGGCACTGGGAAGATGGCGCAGATGTGCCAATGTAGTAACACCATAATAAATATGAGTATTCGCATTTGTTCATATATTAGATTGCTTGTCCTCTGCCTTCTGTTCTTTGGAAAAGGTGCGAGTCTTCTTGCCCAGGGCAATGACCCTGTCTTGGCAGGAATGATATTGATGTACACAGACAAAGCCAAAAAAGAGTTGAAGCAGCAAGAGAAAATGATGCTTCTGGAATCCACAGGACACATCTGGATCAAAGAAGAAGTGGAAGGCACCTCTGACCTGCAGAAGGAGTTCAATGACTACCTCGACAAGTTCCACAGCATCATAACCTATGCTGCACAGATTTATGGCTTCTACCATGAGATTGACCATCTCATCGAGCAGTTTGGGACATATTCCAACCAACTCGGCACCCACACTACCAACGCACTTGCAGTAGCCCTGTCCTCCAACAGAAACAAGCTGTACAGAGAACTCATCATGAACAGCGTTGATATTGTGAACGATGTCAGACAGGTCTGTCTGTCGGACACCAAGATGACAGAGAAGGAGCGTCTGGAGGTGCTGTTTGGCATCCGTCCCAAACTGAAAACCATGAACAGGAAACTGAAAAGGCTGATACGCGCGGTAAAGTACACCTCACTTGCTGATGTATGGGCGGAAATAGACTACAATGCCCGAAGCGAGGCTGACAAGCCTACCATTGTACAGCAGTGCAAAGAACGCTGGAAGAGAAATGCTAAGGTTAGATAAACACATCAGACTTATCAGGATAACAAAACATCAAACATACAATTTAATCATAGAACCATGGGTTGGGCATCAATATTAAAAGCAGCTCTCCGTCTTGGCGGTAGAGCGACAAAGGCAACAGCCACGACGATGGGCAGTGCTGTATTACATCCTCAACAAACGTTGAGAGGCATGGGTACGGCAGTCAAGTCCGCTACAGTTGGCGGTACACTCGGTTATATCGGTTGGGAAAAGCTCACTACCGACAAGAGTGTGGTAGGCATTGTAAGCGATGCCGTAATTGGAGAAAAGACCACCGACAAGATTGGTGACACTATATCAGACATTGGCGATGGTGTCCGTGACATAAAAGACTCTGTCAATGGACTCAGCAACGGTATCAATGGAGCCGTCAGCAGTGTTGATAGCAAATGGGAAGGAATGTCAGGTTTCCTCCGTGCCATGTTCTCTGGTCATGGAGGTGATATGATTGGAAATTTCTTCAGCAACATTGGGCGTGGAAACGTGTCTGGGCTGAGCATAGTCGGTCTTGTCGTATCAGCTTTGCTCGTGTTTGGACGTTTTGGATGGCTTGGAAAGATAGCAGGAGCTGTACTTGGAATGATGATGATTGGAAACAATTCCAGTCTGAATCAGGTGTTTGGTGGCAGCAGAGCATCACAGAACACCCCATCAGAAAGCAAGCAGCCTGAAGTTGAGCATACCAATGGAGGCGGAAGACGAAGATAATCAACAAGAAAAAAGAATACACAATGCAATTTACACAAGAAATGATGCTACACTCCGACAGCGGCTATTGCATGCCATTTGAGGAAAGGAACGGAGAAGTGCAGATGAGCCTTGGATATGGCAAACAGAAACATCCTCAAACCGGAGAAACCTTCTTCAATCATGGAGTAGATTTCAAAGTAAACAACTACCTCCTTTCCGCTGTGGCTACCGGCAAGGTCACTGGATTGGGCAATGATGCCATTCATGGCATCTATCAGGTCACACGCTATGGAGACTATGAGGTCATCTACAGTCATCTGAGCAATGTCTTTGCCAACTATGGTAAAGAAGTCAAGGCTGGGCAGGTCATTGCTGTCAGTGGCCGTTCTTTGCACATCGAGGTGAAATACAAGGGAGAGGAACTCAATCCTTTGGAGTTCCTGACAATGATTTACAGCAATCAGAAGGTTATGGAGCAGCATGGCAGACCAGGAGCCGTACCCCAGTTCGTAACATTGGACATGGACGTGCGAACAGCCTATGACAAAGACCAGAAAGAAATAGAAGACCTGATGATGCGTTTCTTTCCAGACTATATGACAGACATGAGTCAGGGCATTTACGTGCTACCCGAGCACACAGAGCTTGCCTTGCGCAATATCTTCACCATGTCAGCCATGAAGCATTACTTTTTCGAGACCATCCCAAGCATGGCAAACCCTCTGGGCATGGGAACGAAGAGCATTCCCATTGCAGAAAGGGTGCAGAACCTGCTCATCGGTGATTTCCTCAACTATCTTGCCTTGCGTCATCAGATATTCCTGTCAAGTATGAGTGCTGTCGAAAAAAAAAAGCACAAGACAGAGCCATAGCAACGAGTGGTCTGGTGGATCCACTGGCAGGACTGGAGATTGACGTACAGAGTTTCGATATACCGCGACTTGTCAGTGTCTATCCCGACAAATCAGGTATCAGATGGTGGACAAAAGCGTGGTTTAACAACAGTGAAGCAGGAGAAGCCGCCATTGAGATAGAGCGTGAACTTGCCATCAAGTTCATCAACGACAACATTGAGAAAGACGCATGGCTTGAAGAATACTTCCCCAAGCAGATGGAGGTCTATCATAACGCCATCGAGCATACCAGAGAACAAATTCTCAATCAATTAAACCTCTAAAGTATCAACTATGGCAGAGTCAGAACAAGATAGAATATTCAGAACCAAGGTACTCCCGATAATGGATAACGTTCGGGAGAGGCTTCAGAGAAATCAGGCAGACGAGTTCAGGAAGCACTCCTTTTCTTTCGGCAGTCTGATGGCCGGTGCCATTGGTCCTGACGGAGGCATGGCTGCCACACAGTCCTACAACGACACGTTACGATATACAGGCGAGTGGAACTCCAAGACCACAGAAGACTATATTGAGATGGTCAAGAAGGAGTTGAAGCTCGCAGGAATCACGGTTGATGCTGCCATGGAAAAGAAGATGATAGACAAGATGATAAAGGATAAGATTCCTCGTTCATCTATTGAATATATCATGAAGAAGGCAGTCACCAGCACTCTTTTCTATCTCCCGCAGGAGGTGGCCAAATCTCCTTTGGAGAAAAGCATGGATGCAGAAGCTGAGCGACGTTACAACCCTTCAGCATGGGAGAAGAACACGGGGCGTGCCATCGGTTCTGTCGCTGACCTCCTCTGTATGAGTGGTTTTGGAGGTGGTTGGAAGACTGCTGTCACCTGGGTCGGGGGTGATCTTGCACTATCGCATTTTACAGATAAGTATGAAGACCGTTCCGACACACCTCTTATCGTCCGTCCCGGCATGGAGGAAGAATATCGTAAAGCTCAGAAGGTCGTTAAGCAGCAAGAACAGAAGGAGGAGAAACAGAGTACCCCGTCAGAAAGCAATGAAGCCGCTGAACAGGAAACACCAACTGAGACACCTGCATCTTCTGACGAGACTCCTACAGAACAGTTAGCCGGAACACCAGAACAAACCAATATGGACGGTTGGCAGGGACTGCTCACCTCGTTTGGCCTGAATGGGATTGGTGACATAACCCATAAGCTTGGCTATGTGTTGGCCATGCTTCCCGATATGCTTGTAGGCTTGTTTACTGGCAAGACGAAATCCATCAATCTCAAAGACAACATGATGCCTATTGTGTCCATTGTTGCAGGAATGTTTGTCAGAAACCCCATTCTGAAGATGGTACTCATTGGCATGGGAGGACTGAACCTTCTCAATAAGGCAGGACATGAAGCGATTGACAACTATAAGGTACAGCCACATCCAGAGACCGGCAACGCACGGACGCATTATCGAGTCTATCCAGACGAGCCCCTCAATGGACGTATCGTTAATCCTGAGATACGTTCCAACTGCCTCGTTGCGACGATTGACCGTATTCCCTGTACCATAGCCCTCCCTGACAGGGTTGTTGATGCCTACACTCAGGGAGCCTTGCCTCTAAACACCCTTGCCAATGCCGTCCTGGAAAGACATGACCAAATGCGCCAGATGGCTTCAGATAACTACGAGGCAAACGAACGGCAGACTATTGTAAGACCACTTGCTCAAAGATAACAGATCAGATATGAAAAGATATTGGTACAAGTTCCGTGTCAAGTACAGCAAAGTCCTTGACACAGGTAAACAGAAAAAAGTCAATGAGGAATATCTTGTCGATGCAGAGAGTTTCACAGAAACAGAGAAACGAGCCACGAAGGCTGCTACCGAACTCATTGGAACAAGAGACTTTGACATTACAGCCATCTCACGTGAACCCATCACAGAAATCCTCAACGAGGATGAAGCTGAAGACAATCACTGGTACAAGACTGTCGTCTCATTAGTCAGTGAAGATGCAGAGACAGGCGTAAAGAAGTTCTCTCCGCAGACCATCTATGTCAATGCATCAAATACGACAGAGGCAGACCGTCTGCTCAGGGAGCATATGTCAGATACCCTGTCCGACTGGGAAATCAAGTCTATCACCGAAACGAAGGTACTTGGAGTATTAGGGTACAAAGGATAACTAAGACAGCAGAATTATGACAGAAAAGAATCAACAAGAGAAGATGGCCGCAGCACGTCAGGTGGAGCTCTTCACCCGTGCCTTTGATAAAGCCAAGGACAATGGAGGCGTATGGTTGGACAACAAAGGTCGCAAGGCACCCGGACTCTACCAAAAGCAATTACAAGTATCACCCTTTAATGCCATCATATTGGGTATGCACGCTGACCAGCATAACTACAAAACCAACCAGTACACTCTCTTTTCAGAGGCAAAGAAACGAGGAGAATCTGTACAGACCAAGGAAAAAGGCGTGCCATTCTTATGGTACAACTGGAATGAGTATGTCAGCAAGAGCAATCCGGATGACAGGATTAGCCGTGCCGACTACCAAGCCTTGTCAACAGAACAACAGTCCGATTACAAAGGAATCCGCACTCGTGAGGTACGTGCCTTATTTAATATCGAGCAGACCACCTTACCAATGGTTGACAAAACATCCTATGAGAAGGTTGTACAGGACTTCGGACGTTTGGAAGACCGTGTCGATGTGGCAGCAGCCTCTGAGGAAATCCGTCAAGGGGTTGAGAAGCTGTTAGCCAGCGCAGGTCAGAATATGGTGGAAATCCGTCACGACTCTTCTGGAGTGGCACATTACGACATCACAAAGGATGTTGTCTTCCTGCCTGATGTCACATCCTATGAGAACTACGAGGACTATGCCCGCGATGCCGTTTCTCTTCTTGTCTCAGCCACAGGTCACCAGCAACGCCTTGCCCGTGAAGGAATGACGATTAGCAACGGAAAGACCTCCCCGGAAGATGCCGAGAAACAGGAACGCCTGATTGTCGAGGTTGCCACAGCCGTCAAACTACAGGAACTGGGAATAGCAGCAAAACTATTACCCGAAAGCATGAAGATGACCGACTATTGGTCAAGGGAACTTAGAGAAAACCCTTGCTTGGTGGACATTATCGAGAAGGATGTCAACAATGCCGTTGATATGCTTCAGAAGGCAGAGCGAGGAGAAAAAATTGAGCTCAACAACCAGTCTGCCAATCAGATAGCAGCAATCCGCAACCTCCTTCCCAAGCATTACTATGTGGCTGATGAAATCAAGACCTTGCCCAACAGGGACACCAAAGAGTTTGTCATCGTCAAAGACCCTGGCTGCAAGATGGCTGACGTAGTACTTCCTGAAGGAGCATCATTAGGTGCTGACAATGATATTCCTGGCATGAACAAAGGGCGTATCGAGCACGCATTGCAGAAAGAAGGTTACGAAACCGTCACTTTCTACAATGCTGATGGCTCTATGGGTTATCGCCCTGATGACAGTTTCTTCGATGGCAAGTCTGTTTCCGTTGCCCGTCTCAATAAATGGAACTTAGACACCATCACCCTTCTCGACGTGTCGGATGCCGTCAAGCGTTCTGGAGCCGTTGACTTCGAGAAGATTCTGATGATGCGGGACGATGACGGCAAGTGGGCACTCTACATGAAGCCAGAGAACGAGAAGAGTTTCTGTGTCTATCCTGACAAAACAGATGTAAACCTCTTTTTCACAACCGTAAAGCAAGGTAACGAGGAAGTGTCTGAGTCGATGCGTCAGGGCATGGCGCAGAAATACTACCTTGCCACCACAGAGAAGCCCGAACAGAGGGTTGACATTTTCAAGAGCGATGCTACTCCCGAAGAACTCAACCAGATTGAGAGAGTCAACATCTTCAAGACCAAGGCAACCGAGACACAACCCAGTGTTATCCTCTGCTTGCCTACAATAAACAGCGAGAAACTCAAACCTCGTGAGGTCACACCTTCACAATGGCAACGCTTATGGCTCGCTGATGATATGCAAGATTACAAGAAACATCTTGCTGCCAGTCTCTTTGCCGATGTACTTCGCAAAGGACGTGCAGACGCAGTCGCAGTAGGCACGGACAAGTCTGAGCAGGAGGCACAGACAGAAAATGTCAACCAGAAGCCAGTTCAGCAAGAAGAGAAAAATCAAGAGAGCAGCAAGGATGAAGATAAGAAGGACGAGGCCAAGGAAGAAACGAAAAAAACAGAGACCAAGGCTGTGGCTGCAGCCAGCCTTTCTCCTATGCTAAAGCAATTCTACGACCTCAAAGCCAAGCATCCTGATGCCATTTTACTTTTCCGTTGCGGAGACTTCTATGAGACTTACTGCAATGATGCGGAAAAGGCCTCGAAGATACTTGGCATCACACTCACCAGGAGTAATCGCACCAAGGACATTGAGGGCAAGCCTCTCAGCATGGCGGGGTTCCCATACCATGCCCTTGACACCTATCTCCCCAAGTTGATTCGGGCGGGCGAGCGTGTAGCCATCTGTGACCAGTTGGAGGCTCCTAAAAAAAATCAGGAATCCGCTGAAAACCAAGTGGTGGAAAGTGCCAGGCAAGAAGAAAGCAAATCATCTGGAAGACACCGCTAATGTTTAGACCGACATGTCAAAGAACAAAGAATACATAGAGAAATATGCAGAGTATGCCATGGAGCAGATGCGCCGATATGGCATACCTGCTTCTGTTACCTTGGCACAAGGCATCTGTGAGAGCGCAAGCGGACAGAGCGAACTGTCTCGTAAGGGCAACAATCATTTCGGCATCAAGGCTACTTCCAGTTGGATTCAGAACGGAGGCAAATACCTTGTTTATACCGATGACCGCCCTAATGAGAAGTTCTGTCAGTATGCTTCTGTGGGAGACTCCTATGAGCACCACTCCAAGTTTCTGAAAGAAAACAAGCGGTACGCAGCCCTTTTCAAGCTCTCTCCAGACGACTACAAGGGATGGACTGCTGGTCTGCAGAAGGCAGGCTATGCTTCCAGCGGCAAGTATGCTTCCACGCTTCAAAGCATCATTGAGGCTAACGACTTGCAGAAATATGACCGCATGGTGATGCAGGAGATGCAGGCGCAAGGCAAATCCTTCGGTGTTGCTACAAATCCTCGTAGCAACGAAAGACAGACTGTTCAAGCTGTAGAAACGGACTCAGAGAACAAACATTACTCTTATCCCTTGAAGCGCAGTGAGTTTATGCTTGTCACCTCGCCGTTTGGAATGAGGGATGACCCAATGAATCCAGGTACAAAGCAGATGCACAAGGGCATTGACATCCAAGCGAAGCATGACGAAATCCTTGCTACAGAAGACAAAGGTAAAGTCATCAAGGTGAATAACAACACTGATGGTGGTGCCGGTCGTTATGTCACTGTGGAATACAGCAGACCGAATGGCAACAAGTACCAATGCACGTATATGCACCTTAGCCGCATTGATGTCAAGGTTGGCGATGAAGTGAATGCAGGACAAAAGCTTGGCATGTCTGGCAATACTGGCACCCGGACAACGGGTGAGCACCTTCATTTCAGTGTCAAGAGTGTATCATCTGATGGTACAAAAAGGGATATAGACCCTGCTGCCTATTTAGCGGAGATTTCTCAAAAGGGAGGAATTACTCTCCAGACCCTGCATAACGGCAAGGATATAACAGCCCAGTATAAGGCACAAAATCCAATAGATGTAAACAGTGATAGAGAGGTTGCAAGCAATCCAGAGGACTGGATGAAGAAGCTGCTTTCTTCCGAAGACAGTGGCGTTAACATGCCTCTCGGAGACCCTGTGATAGAACTCATGATGACTATGTTCACCTCCCTCATGGCTCTTGCATTGCAGATTGACAACAAAAGTGAGGAGGAGAAGATGCAGAAGGCAACGGAAGCTGCCATCACCAAGTCCATCGACCTCACCTCTCTTCTTCCCTCTTATAGAATTTGTTCCATCACTCTACAGGGTAACAAGCCATTCCTTCAAGTGGACAATGGTAGCGTGCAGTTTTCCCGTGAGCTTACAAATGCAGAAATCGTTAAGATACAGCAGACCCTTGGCAACACAGCGTTAAGTCAAGAAGAAAAACGAAGAACCATTGCCACCATCATCAACTCCGCTGTTGTCTCTCACCAAATGTCTCAGAATTATGAGAATGGCATGGGTGCTCAGGCAGACAGACAAGAATCAGTTCAAATCAGATAATTCGTACAACAAAACAATTCTATTATGATCAAATGTAACGTAACAGTATGTGGCACCGTATCACGCCAGGCGCAGATTCGTGCCAACAAAGAAGGGAAACAATTCATCTCGTTCGGAGTGAAAGTTGTTATCCCTGCCAAATCAGGTATCAACAAGACGATTGAAATCAGTGTTGCCAAAGACACGGACAGCCAAGGCGAAGCCGTCAATTATCCTGTTGGTTCACGCATCGAGGTGGCTGGTGTACTCCAGTTTCACAAGAAAGGGGACATCGTCTATTACAACCTCTCCGCTACAGGTGTGAACAACTTCAACGCCAGTAGTCAGGACGCTATCACTGGCAGCATGGAGTTCCGTGGTACCATCGGAAAACAGGTTGATGTGAAGACAGACAAGAAAGGTAATCCCTATACCCTGTTCTCAGCTTACAGCAGTGAGAAAGACGGTGATGCTTACGCCTACACATGGGTGCATTTCATGCAGTTCGGTTCAGCAAAAGAAGAATGGGTACAGGCAAAAGCTGGCATCAATGCCAAGGGAGACCTGCAGATAGGAGTCTTCAATGACCGCATAGACCTAACTTGCCGTGTGACAGAACTCACACAGTGGGAGAAATCTACCAATCAGTCTAACTAAACGAAACTGATATGACAGGACATAAGAAATACAAAACAGATGGAAAGACCAGTGAAGACAGGGCTCTCGATCTCTTTGCCGACATGATGATTGATCGCATCAAGTCGCTGAGCAGCAAAGATGGTTGGAAGAAGCCCTGGTTCACCGAGGGCTCGCTGTCATGGCCAAAGAACCTTTCTGGACGTGAATACAACGGGATGAACGCCTTGATGCGTGCGCCAGTATTGGCTGCGTAATAAATATCTCTTTGGCAAGAGATTAGGTGAGGATTCGAATCACCTACTACCAACTGACTTATCCGTAGGGGAAACCCGATGGGGAGTGTAGCATGTCAGTAAAACCCTAAGTCAACTAATTGCCATGTTGCTACTGAGGGGTGAGGTAGAAAGATAGATACAAGGATGAAACCTTGATTGGTTAAACGATAGTCAAGTGGCATACGCTGTGGCTGCGTCGGAAGGCAATTACAAACGACGTATCGTAACACCCTCATTCAAAACATCAGTCTGAGTGGCAAAAGAATCGGTTACGACACACTGCAATAAGTAGAAAAAGACGAAAGTCGCATCCGAAAATCTATCGTGCTAATAGTTATTACGTAACTAAACTGGGATTACCTAAATCGGGATGCCGAAAGGCTATGAATTATAGGTTCTGAATACCCGACATGGTAACGGAGCTCTCGTAGTAGTCCGAGCAAGGGAAAGCCTTGCACATGGCGAAGGAGAGCAGTTAATAACTTAATACAAACAAAGGATAATGTGAGAGACATTATGAGAAATCCAGAGCAAGTATTAAACAATCTAATCGTTCACAGCAAAGTTTCGGATTACAAGTTCGAAAGGCTGTATCGGAATCTATTCAATGAACAGATGTTCTATATTGCTTATCAGCGCATATATGCAAAGCCAGGCAATATGACACCTGGAGCAGATGGCAAAACTATAGACCAAATGTCAACTCAAAGAATAGAAAGACTCATCGAAAGCCTCAAAAACGAGACTTACCAACCAGTTCCGGCAAGAAGAACGTATATACCAAAGAAAAACGGAAAACTCCGTCCTCTTGGTATTCCGTCCTTTGAGGATAAACTTGTGCAAGAGGTAACAAGAATGCTTCTTGAAGCCATATATGAAGGGCATTTTGAATGCACTTCTCACGGCTTTAGACCTTTCAAGAGTTGCCATACTGCAATGGATGACATCCAAAAACACTTCACTGGTGCGAAATGGTTTATCGAAGGAGACATAAAAGGTTTCTTTGATAATATTGACCATAATGTACTCATCGATATTCTCAAACTGAGAATTAGTGACGAACGTTTTCTACGACTAATCCGCAAGTTTCTCAATGCTGGCTATATGGAGAAATGGACATATCACAAGACGTACTCGGGAACACCCCAAGGTGGAATCGTTAGCCCAATTTTGGCAAACATTTATCTTGACCAGTTCGATAAGTATATCAAGGAATATGCCGAAAACTTCAACACTGGAAAAGGCAGAAGGGTCAACCCCGAGTATAACCGTTTCTGCAACAAACGTAATGCACTGAAACGCAAGCTTAAAAGCGAAATGGACGAATCTGTTAGACAACAACTAATGGACGAAATCCAAGCATTGAAAGCCAAAATGGTTACAATTCCGTACAACATGGCAATGGATGAAAACTACAAACGAATGAAATATGTTCGTTATGCAGACGATTTCCTAATCGGAGTAATTGGCAGTAAAGAAGATTGCAAGAAGATGAAAGAGGACATCACGATTTATATGCGTGATAAACTGAAGTTGGAACTTTCCGATGAAAAGACCTTAATCACTCACTCGCATGAACATGCTAAATTTCTCGGATTCGAAATCTCAGTCCAAAAGTCAAATACGCTACGAAGAAATAGCCTTGGCTTCACCCGTAGGTCTTTCCAAGGGAAGGTTGTCATATCGCTCTCTCCCGATAATGTCGAAAAGAAACTTTTGGCTCTAAAGGCCATAAGAATCAAGGACATTCAAGGAAGAAGATTATGGTGGCCCGAATCTCGTGGATATTTAGTCGGTAAGAAGGAAGAAGAAATCTTGATGCAATACAATCTTGAAATCAGAGGTTTCTACAATTATTTCTCTATTGCCAACAATATAGCTGCGGTAGGAAGCGGATTTGGCTATGCGATGAGGTTTAGCCTATACAAAACCCTTGCCAACAAGCACAACAGTACTATCAGTAAGGTAAGAAATAAATACCGAAAAGATAAGGACTTTGTGATTCCCTACAAGGATAAGAATGGCAAAGAGAAATGTGTAGTGTTATACAATCAAGGCTTTAAGCGCCAAACTATCAACGATTTTCCCGAAGTGGACAATCTGCCAAATACTTGTTGGCTTCCTGAGCCAACTCTTGTTGACAGACTTAAAACTTCATGTTGCGAACTATGCGGTCAAACTGGCAATGTAGTGATGCATCACGTGCGTAAACTCACACTTTTAAAGGGTGAGAACGAATGGGAAAAACTTATGCTCAAAAAGCGCAGGAAAACGTTAGTAGTATGCGAAACATGCAATGCGAAAATCCAAAGAGCAAGTGAAAAATAGATTGATGTTATTAATGGAAAGCCGTATACATGGAGACATGTACGTACGGTTTGGGGGCAGATATTTGGAAACCTACCACCGAAAGGTGTCAAGGCGTCGAATATCGAGCCTACTTATGATGCACTGCGAGAAGAATGGGTACAAGCTCCCAATTTTCTGTACTTTTGACCGTGTCGCCGGGCTTAACTTCACCAAGGACAAGCAAGGCAAGAGACAGCAGGCGAAAGGCAGTGGTGGTGAAGCTTTGCCACAGGTAAGCATTTTAAAAGGCGAGAAGAGTTTCCCTGTCTTTATCACGACATTCACTGTTGTGGACAAAGAGACCAAGGAGAGAGTGAAGTATGATGACTACAGACTGATGTCAGAGGAACAGAGACAGAAGTATAATGTATATCCAAAATTGCAGGTTTACAACGTCTTCAATGTCTCGCAGACCAATCTTCAAGAAGCACGTCCCGAGCTGTACAAGAAACTCGAGGAATCCTGTAGGCAGTCAAGACCGATGGAAATGAGCGAAGACTTCTCTTTCCCACCTGTGGACAAGATGATTAAAGAGGACGGGTGGATTTGCCCCATAAAGCCCATCTATGGCGACTCGGCATACTATTCCATCAGCAAGAATGAGATTGTTGTGCCAGAGAAGAAGCAGTTCAAGGATGGGGAATCATTCTACTCCAATCTCTTTCATGAAATGACCCATTCCACGGGAGCAGAGGGGCAATTGAACCGTATCAAACCTACATCTTTCGGTTCTGAAGAGTATGCCCGGGAGGAACTGGTGGCTGAACTGACTGCTGCATTGACAGCACAGCGATACGGCATGACCAAGCATCTGAAAGGTGATTCCTCTGCCTATCTGAAATCCTGGCTTGACTCACTGAAAGAGTCTCCTCAGTTCATAAAGACCACGTTGATGGACGTGAAAAAAGCCAGTTCGATGCTCACCCAGCATATCGACAAAATGGCTCTGGAGATTGAAAAGACACAATCAGCCAAGGAGGAAAACACAGAGAGGAACAATCTCCTGAACATTGAAGACGGCGACTATACGATGGTTCCCTATAATGGCTCTACGCTATACATCCAGCACCATGAGAACGAAAACTCGCTAAAGGTTGCCGTACCAACGGATAAAGGTTTGGAGGTAAAGCTCACAATTCCTTACGACCACAATATTGATCTTGACAGGAATTATCAGGAGGCATTTGCCCAATACAAAAACCAGACAGAAACACCTGAAACGAAAGAGAAGGTCTATTACGCATCCGTTGCCTATCTGCAATCTACCGATGATACATCAGAATTGGATAAACTGAAAGATCGAGGCGACTACAACGGACTGCTGACGCTTGCCAAGGATTACTACGACGGGAACGGCATGGACGAAGAACAGACTTACAAGAAACCATGTCAAAACCGGGGCGATGACCTGTTGATTGAGGACAAGGACTTTGCCGTGGTGTATAATGGCAGCGTGGGAGGAACGTATGAAGTATTCGTGAAGTATTCAGAGCAGGAGGTTCGTGACCATATCAACCGATATGGCATTGGTCGTGCCAGCGAAGACGTGAAGGAGGTCGCAAGGGAAATGACTCACGAAGCATTTACAGCATTGGCACAGCACAAACAGCCTGTTTTCCAGATGCCGAATGGGGCTATTCTAAACCTTCTGTATAATAAGCAAGAAGACAATTTCGACGTTGGCACTGTTACGAATGCAGGGCTAAGCGTGAAACACTCCTTCCCTTATGACCATAACCATTCCATGGACATGAATATCCAAGGAGTCTATGAGCAGTTGCATGAGATGGAAGAGTACCAGAAAGAAGAACATGTAGCGAAGTCTGCATTTCATAGGTAATGGAACTCATCAGCCTGATAATACAATCAGCCGCAGGATGTCATGTCTTGCGGCTGATTGTCTTTAATCACATTTGCCTTAAAATGCCCATGAAAAGAAGTTGATCGTATTCTCCCTTAATGGCAAAGCCAAAAGGTCTGTCAAGCTTCATGGTCACTGGCTCAGGAAATTCGTCGGGTGGAGGACAACCCAGGTCAAGTTCTGCCATAGTCAAAGCTGCTGCCTCTGTACCTTCTTCTTCTACATTGATGACACACTGCTGCTTTATCTCACTGATATGAGCCGGCTCATCAGTGATATTTGGGAAAGAGTCCTCTCTCTCAAACATATCTCCGAGCCCCAGAGCAGTGAGAATATCCTTATACGACAGCGTATTGTCAAAGTTGAAGCGTGGCATATAGATGTCCACCTCACAATCCGCTGTGCCTTGGCTGATCCAATCTGTTCTTTCCATTACGCTATCAATGGCCACACCCTCTTTGGGAAGTACCAGAACCATACTGTACGCATTGTTCTGGTATGGCAGATGGATGAGCTGATAGTCATCAGTCTCAACGTATGCTGCCTCTTCGATGTTTTGGTACATCATTTCAACCTCTGATTCCGTGCCGTCGGCATTATGGAACGTGTCTGTCTCAGTATAGTCAGGGTCAAACGGGTTCTCCCATTTGCCTTTCATATAGATGACATCGAGTACAAGCATCAATGCACCCTGACTGATTTCTGTGTCGAGCGACTTAATCATCTGGTGAGTATTGTCAGATACCCACTTGTCTATCATCAGCTTCGTAAACATCTTCTGTGTGAAATCAGCATGGTGAGCCTCTGCGTCATACACATTTTCAAGCTCGTCAACATAATCCTCTTTGATAATTCCTAAGGATTGGTTGTACCAGATGCTTGAAGCGTGCTCCAGTTTGAAACTCTCCTCATCTACTGGCTCCATATCGCTGTTGAATCTACCAATGAGGTCGTAAACCCTTTCATATATGGGGCTGTTTTCGTCCATTCCTGCCTGAAGCATTTCAAGCACATGGCACAATCCTGCGGGTGAAAAGACGATGTTTCCATCAGTCTCAGCCAACAGTTCCTTTGCGATGATTGCTGCAAACGCCGAGTCTGACGGAGCGGCGATGTCACCCATCAACCTCATAGAATCACTGGGAGGTTCAGGCATACCCTGTAAAACAATTTCTTCGGGTTTGGGAGGGAGTTCCAGACCAATTGGTTCGATGCCAAATGCTTGCCGTAGTTCCGTTTCACCCATCAATCCATCAATGACTACAGTCTTTCCTTCCTGTTCCCGTTGGTTAATCGTTTCTGTAAGATAACGCAACTCATCCTCACATTTGGGGCAAGTACCTGGGCAATCGCCCTTGTGGGTACATATCTCTATTTCAAAAGGAATCTCATTTGCATCCGCTATGCGCTTGCGAAGTTCCTTTAGTGCTTGACAAATTCTTTTCCCTGTTTCCATATCTAATGATGTTTTATGATGTAACTAAATCTATCTATGTCTCTTACTCCCATTTTTTGAAGGATGGCAATGCTATTATCCACATCAGCTTCCGTATTGAACGATGGTATCAATGGTACTCTGACCGTTATCTTCGCCTTCCTGTCAATAAGGAGCTGAAGATTTTCGATAACCTGCCTGTTGTCTTCTCCTGTATATGCCTTGTATATTTCGGGATTCATATCTTTGATGTCCACTATCCAGTGGTGCACGATTCCATACAATGCCTCCATGAATACTTTCGACACGTTTAACGAGGTCTCGATGGTAATTCTCCAATCATTCCCTTTATCCCTGCATATCTTATGCAAGTGCAGAATCTCTCTGCATGAAAGCAGTGGCTCACCACCGCCAAACGTCACTCCACCACTGGTAGCACGAAAGTAGAGATCATCCTGCTTCACATAATTGTACAGTTCTTCTGGTGTGAGCCTCTTCCATACACCACGGGGTGACAGTGCTCGCGGATTCAGGCAATACTTGCAGCGTAAAGGGCATCCGTGGAATGCCACAAGTGTTGTTACCCCTGTGCCATCCACACCGATACGATGCCTGCTAATTCCAATGAGGTGAGAGGTTTTCATATATATCGTTCTTCTTTGACTGTGTATAGCTACCAGAGATACTAAATGAATATCTCCCGGGATCTCACCTTTCTGATGAGTGCTTCTGCATCATACTCGGCATTTCTCCACCTGTATGACACTTCTCTTCTGTATGCGCTATCAAAATCGAGAATTGTCTTCTTCATGTCATCAGGCAATTTTTCCATTCCAAACTTGTACGTAGCGTATGGCATTCTGTTGTAATACGCTCCTGCAATAGCCCCTGTTATCGCTCCCATCGTATCGGCATCACCTCCAAGGGAGATACACAGACGTAGGGCATCCTCATAGTCCTTGCTGTCAAGGAAGGCAATGATGGATTCTGGTACTGTGCCCTGACAACTGCCATCGAAACAATAGGTGGGGCGTATGTCGTCACAGGTACGGCTCAGGTCATAGCCGAATGTATCGCTGACATATCGACGTATCTCTTCTTTGGTGCTTCCTGTCCTTGCCAAGAAGATGGCTGCTGCCGTTGCCTGAGCCCCTTTGATACCTTCGGGATGGTTGTGGGTCACTTCGGCACACGTTTTTGCTACCTTCATAGTCTCTTCCAAGGTGCTGAAAGCAAGCCCTATGGCTGAAACGCGCATGGCAGCCCCATTCCCCCATGAGTTATAAGGCTTGGGATTGTTTTTGTTTAGCCACTGGGAAAACATATTGCCGTAAGCTCCCATGGGATGAGGGTATTTACGCCCCCATTCCTGCAGACGTGCAACAAGTCCTTTCTTCGTATGTCTCTTGTCTTTCAGAATCCAATCTGCCACGGCAATGGTCATGATGGTGTCATCGGTATAGTCCATTCTGTCATCACACAAGTTTATTGTTGTTGACTTATGTGGGTCAAACTCGTAGATACTTCCGGCAATGTCACCAAGGACAGCACTCATCAACATAGGATTATACAGGTTATCGGCTTCCTTGACACATCCTCCGTTCATCCCATCTCTTGTAACGTTAGTGTAATCAACCCTTTCGTACCATTCGCGGAAAGTATCTGGAGTTTCTCCCCATCCCCAATGACAGAAGCGGTTGAAAAGAATGGCCTTCATAGAGAGGGGAACTCCATCGTCAGCATGGAAATCGCCAAGACCTTCTCTGATGTAATAGATGGTTTCATTTAAAAGATAATCATCGTTATTAAAATGGAATCCAACCCAACACTTTTCATACATGTGTCCCACGTGCGCTCCGCAATCCTCCGGCACATTCTTGCCATAATAGAAGCAATGCTTCAAGTAAGGCTCCAAAAGGATGTCGTAGAACATCTGTGGCAGGTATATGTTGCTTGAAAAGACAGCATTCCTGAAAAGTGGAGCAATCTCTTCGTCCTTGAAGCCTGCTATACCGCATCCGATGCGTGTTACCAGAAACTTCATATCCTGGTGCTGACCGGCAAACTCAATGAACTCATCCACGTAGGGCTTGATAGTTTCAACACCTCCCTGCATGGTCGGTATGGCATAGGACTGGCCTGTAAGTCCTACACCAACACCCCATGCTGCACCGAACTTCTTGTGAGCGGCTCTTGCTGCACCTCCCATGTGCTGACCAGCGAGGTTACTGCCAAAGACGAATATCTCATCTTTTTCAAGTGTGTCGATCCTGTCTGAGGCTATATTGGGGTTTTCTGTTCTGTTTTTACTCATGGCTGTCATTCTTTAATAGTTTGACAAGTTTATCAAAACCGTTGTCTTTTTTGAGATTGCCTCGTGTGATTTTCTGAGACATCCCCTTATGCCCTTTGGTAATGAGACGGCCTTCTTTCTCCAGTTTGCTCCACAGTTCTTCGCCGAAGGTTTCCTTCCAAAGAGATTCTGAGCGCAGAATGAGAAAGGTCTTGTCTGTCTTCGTGGCAAGATATTTTGCCAACAGATTGGTGAATATCATCGAAGGCAGGTGTTTTATACCCGAAGAGTATCTGAATTTCTCTGAGTGATAACCGATGAGCTGAAAGAAGGCTATATCGTGAAAGATGGGATGGTATATCTCTGACGAAGGCTTGCCGTATGCTTCTATTGCAAGTTGGTCAAAAGCCTTCTGCCAGTAATAATCACCTTGCGCTCTTGAACACTCATATCCGTCATAGATGCCTTCTCCCTGAAAGGTCAAGGCATTTCGCATCAGGCACAACAGCTGCTCTTTTTGGGCAGGTATCATTGCCATACACAAGTCTTTGTTGACCTTTTCCACATATCCAGGGTTCAGCGTCATAATGACGACCTTAGCGTCGAGCAAATTACCGGAAAATGGCATAGGGGGTACGCCCACAACATACTTATATTTTGATTCCACCTTGCTGTTGAAATTGTGGATAAACGTAGCATCACCAGGATATATGCGTTCATCCTCTTCCTTGTCAGACCATAGCGTAAGCCCATAAAGGTTCTCGGCAACCATCGCCCAACCGTTTTTCTGTTTGATCGAATGTTTGTCCACCTCTATGTTACGGAGAGTCTCCTGAGAGGTAGAAATGTACTTGATGAAGTCACGTCTTGCCGTAGCCACATCTGCATAACGTGAGGCTATCTCATCGTAGTCATATTGCACATCATCAAAATGGCATTCTATCTTGTCATCATTGACATTCTCCTCCCAATAGCGATAGAGTATTTCTTCTGTCAATAATTGAAAGAGCTTCGGAAAGGTATTGCTTTCTGCAAGTTCCATAGAAAGGACATAGTTCTCGTCAATACGCAACAGTTCTATATAGGATGCTATACTTTGCTTTGCCGTAATTTCGTAGTTGTGGTAGGCAGGGTCTGCCATGTGTTGTTCTATGTCTTCCATGAAAGAAGGCAGAAGATTTACTCCACGCTTTAGCCTATAAGCTATGTGCGCGATTTTTGCCCATTCATCGGTTTCGGAAAACTCATGTGCGAAGCCGTCTATGTATGAGCGCACTGAATGGGGTAATCTCGTATCTGAGCTTCTGTTGATTCTAATTGTTTTCATAATCATATAGTATTAAAAGTCAAAAGGATATTTACGCCATTCTTTGGATGTGCTCGCCTTCGCAAATGCATCTTCATCAAACGAATACACATAGAGGGTACGTGTGGAAGCAGCGTCTTCCATTACGTCAGGAAGCTTCATGCCACATATACGATTATCTTCCTGTTCCTTTTTTATTAGATACCCAGAAGCCTCCATCTTTCGCAGGAAATTTCGACGATCATATTTCTTCTCGTGTATCAACTCATAGATTCGTTGCAGCTCATCCATCTTAAACTCGTTGTCCAATAATTTGAAAGCGATGGGTGACACTCTCAGTTTTTCCTGTAGTTTCTTTCTTGCCATAGAGATGATTTCAGAATGATCAAAGGCTAAAGGAGGCAGATGATTCCACTCATACCATTGAGCCTTGCTCGCATCATCACCAGCTATCACCTTGAAATCATTTTTGCTCACCAAAGCAAAGAATGCTACTGTCAACACCCTTTCACGAGGGTCACGACTAACCTCGCTAAATACATGGAACTGCTCCAGATAGACATCTTTTATGTTTGTCTCTTCGCAAAGTTCTCGTTTGGCTCCCTCCTCGACCGTTTCATCCATACGGAGGAAACCTCCAGGCAAAGCCCAAGTTCCCTTGTATGGCTCCAACCCTCGTTCTATGAGGAGAATATTTATGCTTGACCCATCAAAGCCAAATATAACACTGTCTGTAGTTACAGCAGGATGTGGATATTTATATGTGTACATACCAGATAGATTATCTATTACTGGTGCAAAGATACTGCGTTATTTTGACGCAACCAAATATTTTAGCGTAAAAATGACGCAAACAACGAATTGTTTGAGTTTTTGCAGCAAAAAGGTGCAGATTTATTTCTATTCTGCTCTAATGTTGCCACCATAAAAGCAAGGGTGCCTACTCATCACGAGCAAGCACCCAGTTATGATGAAAAAAAAGTTATTAGTGCCTTGATTATTCATGGAACAAGCATTGTCAGTGACTATGTACACATATATAAGTGTGTACATGTACTCATTAACACGCTACCGCAATGCCTGCTTCAAGCATAGGGCTACTTGGACAGAACCACGATAGTGAATCTGTTGGCTTCATTCGCTTCGTACTTGTCTATACCACCAAAGTTCTTAATCTGTATTTGGGACTCATTTATCCCACGTTCAACAAGAGACCTGGCAATATAGTTGGCACGTCGTTGCCCCAGTTCCTGATTACCGGACTGAGTACCAGTAGCACTATCTGCTGCACCAGATATTAAAACTTTCAGATTCTCCTTCTTGGCGATATGCGCAATATCATCAAGATTGACCATTTGGGAATCGTCAACAAGTTTGTCTGAGTTGATTTGAAAGAAGAAATACACAGGTATTCCCAAACCTATTCTCATCTGGTTTGTGTTAGCAGTTCCATCTGTCAAGCCCCCGTTCTTGCCATCACCGTCCGTTTCCCAATCTTCAGAGTCCATGTTTCCGTTCTGCATGTTTGAAGAACATGACATGGAGAGACGGGAACGGAGAGAGTTGAGACCGCTGTAGCTATTCTTGGGATAGATGGTCTTTACGTCCTCTTCTCCTGCCAGACGCTTTTGAAGACGGGCATTCTCCGCTTTCATCTGATCGATATAATCTCTCAGATAGACATTTTCTTCTATATAGGGAGTAGCGTCAATGACGCGCTTCCATCCTGTCTTTCCAATGGTAAATGATAAGCCTGCGGAGACGCTCAACATGTGGTCACCAAATTTTGTTGAAGTACCTATGTCATCAAAGTTCTTGGTTGTTGTCATTCCGCTTATCTCGGCAACAAGATGAAGACGGTCGCTGAGACGGTATCGTGCCTCTATACCGTATGAAAACGCAAACGGATGGCTGCCGCTGGAACCTCCCGAACAAGTGCAGGCTCCTGACCAGTCTGAGTTGCGTATCATGCCAACTCCAAGAAATGGAATTACATCCCAAAGAGGAACGCCATTCTCATTACAGCGTATGCCGGATGTCAGATTGTACATGAAGTCAGCATGGACAAACTGGTATTTCATGCTTTTGAACTCTGCATTCTTGAATGATAGCCCTTGGAATCCTATACGTCCACCGATTGCGGGTGTGAACCACTTTCCGAGCCCTACCTGCAGTGCAGGTTTCACTCTGTCGAACACATCCCCACAACCGATGGGCGACCCAAGAAAAGCAGAAGCCCCGCCCTTTACTTCGATGAACCAATTTCTACCCCAGTTGGCTGCTTCGCTTACGTTCTTGAGATATGTAGGATTGCCAGACAAGAGCATTCGCTCCTGACTGAACGTTTTCTGATGGATGATACTGTCCTCAATCTGGTGGACAGGGGCTGCCTTTACTGTCATTGCAGCAAGGCAGAGCATAGACATGATAAGAGTTTTCTTTCTCATTTTGAATTATGGATTTATTTGTTAATACGAGGTTAAACAAATGAGCTGGTGTCACATCTTCTTTTTTCTGCTGACAGAAGGCATACACATCTTACGAGCCATAGCAAGGCATCGGCGTGCCCATTCACGGTCATCTTCATCGGGGCGTTGTCCCCAGCCGGAGCTGGGACCACCTCCGCCACCGCCGTGAGTCTGAGCGATGGTTGTTGCATCATCGATGAAGCCACATACCAGATTGAGTGCGACCTTTACTACATGGTTTCCTTCCTCTGCCAGTTGCATGAGCAAAGTGCCATCGAAGTCGAGTTTAACATTGTCTGGCAGTTTGGGGAAACGCGAGGTGAACTCCTGTGCCATCGTGTCGAGCATGACACCATTCAGATGATAACTCATGTTATGTGCCCATGAAAGTTCAGACCTGTTGGCTTTCTCTTCCAGTTCACTTGCCTGCTGTTCTATCTCCGCCTTGTCTTTACGGAGGGTGTCAAGCAACTGGTTAGTCTCATCGAGTTTCTTCTCCTTGTCTGCCAGTTTCGTTTCAACCAAAGCCTTCTGTTGCTCCAGGCTCTGTATCTTGCGAGCAATCTCCGCACTGATGCTATCGCTGTTGGCTTGCAGGTCACGCAACGGGCGGAGTTCGTCCTCCAGACGTTCCTTCTCAGCCCTCAGATTCTCTATCATAGAGGTGAAGGATTTTTGTTTCTTCTGGGCTATAGCCAGTTCGACATTCAGGTCTTTCAGAGCCTTTCGGGTGTTAGCTATCTGAGCTTCGAGTGTCACACATTCGTTGGCAAGCCATCGTCGATACTCTTCCGTAGAGCGGTGCCTCGCTCCAGACTCTGTTATCGACACCCCTCTTGTTAGACCCCACTTCTCATTCACTTTGGCCAGTTCGTCATGCAAAGCAAGCATGTAGTTCTTGAAATCAACACGGTTTTGACCATGGAAAATTTTCTTGAACGCAAACTTCTTTTCCTCGTCGATAGGAAGAAGGGCACAATGCACATGAGGGTTTTTCTCGTCACAGTGGACGATGAACGATATGATGTTTTCTTCACCATATTTGTCGGCAACGAAACGATAGATGTCTGCTGCCCATTGCTCTATTTCTGGCATTCGTCGGATGTGTTCATTTCCCTCCTTACTCTCGAAATCAACCTTCTGGTCGCCAAAGGCCAACTCACGCATACGTTCTGTGGAGCCTCCGAAGATGAAATTTACCACTGTTCGGTAACGTGGTTCATCCAGCCCCTCGTTTGGGTCTTTGATGCCACGTGACGCAAGATTTTCTGCCATACGTCTGGTCAGCGGACGGCTCTTGTCTATAGGTGTCACGATGCCACCCCTCTGGATCTCGAAGTTGAGATGTTCGCGGCTTCTGTCGTAGTTACCCTCGCGCATAGCCTGTTCCCATCCCTTATCCGTCCATGCCCTCAGCTCCTCGTTGCTTGACTGCGCAAGCCCCTTGGAGGTCTTGATGTCCATGACCTGTTTTCCTGTACTACTCATATTCGTTTTGTTATGTAAATCCCTTTTTTCAAAGCCTTTTTTCAATCGGCAAAACAGCTTCTCTTAGACGAGCAATTATGACCCAGCTTGCTGTTTATCTGGTCAGCCCTCCCGACGACGTTAGGAGGTCGGGGTATTAAGCTTCCCGAGACTGAAAAAAAGTGGCACGTGCAAGCACGCTGCCTATCGTTGCTTAACTCCATTCAGCGAAGTGCCTACGGAGCGTCTGAAACGCTTTGGCGAGATGGTTATTATAAAGGGTGATTCAATAGTCATTGTTTTCAGCAGAAGAAGAGACCGAAGGGGTCTGGGTCGGTGGCTGCTTATGTCCCCTAATTGAGGGAAATGGAGAGTTATCGTAATAGGTGGATTCAACACCTGAGCTGTAATGCTCAAAGATGCAGTCCATGAGGATTACCTCACCCTTGGAATACTCCGATGTTACCTCTGCCATATAACTGGGCTTGCTGTTGGTGCGTAATGCAGCAGCCATGATGCCAAGTGTAGCAATCACTTTGTGCCAGTCCCAGACATGGTCTTTACCGAACAGGAGCCCGACCGAGTCAGATAACTCTTCAGGCAATTGTTTGTGTGCATCGAGGACATGAAGCATCGATACTGCCAGGCCGTCGAATATGACAGTCTGCTCATTAAGCACGTGTCGTGCAGGTATTCCGCCATTCCCTTCTTTCTTCGCCATGTCCAACTTCAAGGCATAATACCGGTTGTAAGATTCTGCCACTTCCTTTGCTCTTGTCCTGCCTTTGAGATAGCGCACAAACAGCATGGCACAGAAGTCGAGAATATCGTCTGGTGTCTCAACAAAGAGAGACAGACGCTGTGAGAGGTTGACCGAAAAGATGAAGCTCTTGGAGTAAGGCTTGGTTGAAATATGTCCGAGGTTTGCCAGCCCTGCGATAAATTGCCGTACAGTGGCACGCTGCCATTTCCATTGGCGTGAAAGTTCTGAGATGGTGGCAACGAACTGACCAGGCAGCAACTGCAACGCACCTTCGGCTTCAGGTGTGGCGTATGCACCAGCGGATGCTCTGGACAACAGGTCGCAATAGGCTTCGAGCTTGCTGTAACGTTCCTCCGATTTGGGTTTGAGGAACTCCAGCAATGAACGATCCACACTTTGTGGAGTCTCTCCGTCAGAAGAGACATGTTTTGATGATTGGTTCATTTGAGTCATTCTTTAATTTGATATGTTATTTACCAGAGCAAGTGTTGTCTAATCTCTGCCACAAACAAGTGGCATTTAATAGTAGTTTTTGAATATCTGTTCCAACCGTTCGTCATGCTTTTTGAGCGGTTCTGAATCATTGTAAAGCGCAAGCACTTTTTCAGATGGGTAAAAGACCGCTGCCATACTGAGTGTGAAGAACAGATGAAAGACACTGTTCATATACGGAATGGCATAGCAGACCATTGCCACAAATACAGTGAAGAACCAAAGCCGCTTCCTCTCATGCAACAGTCTCAGTGAGCTAACCATAATTTTTCTGGATATAAGAATGAGAGTAATGAGACTGGAGAGAGCCACAGCCATATTCGGGTCTGTCATACAGCAGCACCAGTTGATGAAGATGAGCAGGAACGTAACCATGCTGACATAGAAAAGCTTGCTGTTACGGAGTGAGACCATCTTCCACATGAATGTTTTCATGAACCTGTATTCCTTCTTGTATAGACAGAAGAATGCCACTAAGAGCAGGAATGGGAAGATGAAACGAATGATGGTAAGAGTCAGTATCATATTTAATCGTTATTTTATTTGAGGATTATTTTGAGTTAGATTCCAATGACTCCAGGCGTGCAGCAATGTATCTGTTCAACTGGATGTTATAACTGGGAGACATCTGGTCAATCTCCGGGTCTTTTGACAGCTTTTCATCTGCCTCAATCAGGAGACGAAGATACAGATCGATATTAGAGCCATGGTCAGTCTGAGCGAGGGTGTCCTCCTTCTCAGTTTTTAGTAGAGAGCCGACAGGCTGCATTGTATCGGGGTCAATATCATCGGGCAACTGATAAGCATTCCGAATACTACGCATGACCAACAGACAGAAGAACACAATCAGGCACAGTATGGATTTTGCCATAAGGTTCAAGTCAAACACCATCATGACCAGCACAGCCAGTGCTATGATGGTAATGTAGAAGGCATATACCTTTTTCTTAGTATTCATAATCGTCGAGTTCAAGTTTGATTATTCCAAAAGATGCTTTTTCGATAATGTATTCAACATCACGCAATGTGAGGGCATTCCTCTTGATACGTACAGATGCGGACGGGTCTTTCCTGCACAGGGCTGCCACTCCTTGGTTCAAGTCATATTCACTTATATTCCATGTGCGTGATTTGATGAAAGAGTAATGCTCTCTGTAACTTTGAAGAGTGATAGCCTTGTAGAACAGGGTTTTCAACACACCATCCTGAGGTATTCTCATCTCTATAAGCCTTTCCGTGTCTATGACCTTTATCCATGTCCTGTTTTGATGTATGATGTCTGCAATGAGATAAAACGTTCTTTTCTCCATCAAAGACCGCAGTTGAAGTCGTTCATGATTTGAACATGTTCACGTTTCACCTTGAAGATTCCACGCTTCTCGTGAAGACGTAGGTCTTCAAAGAGGTCAGCTGACATCACCTCAATGGAGTTGTATATCGTGACATTGAGCTGGTGGACAAGTCCGTCAACATGTGTCTTGCAGTTAATCTTGAACATGCGTTCCGTGACGGGGAAGCAGTAGGCGCAGCTCTCATGGCCGAAGACCGTATCAACTGGTGGTTCCAGATGATAGAGGATGGCAAGATCAGCATTCATTTCCAACATTTCCAGGACATTCTCCATAGACTGAGGCTTGGGAACGTCATACAGAAGAATGGCGTAATCCTCATAGGAAGTGACCTTGCTGAGGAAAACATTATCTATGAGATCTGGCAGGATTACTGGTCCTGACGTTTTGAATTTGTAGATGGCTTCCTGTAACATTTTCGAGGTTGATTAGAGAGTTGATATGTATAAACGCATGAGCTGTGTTGGCAATTTATCGGACAGTTCCTTGTCCAAAAGATGTTTGCTGTCAAGCCTTGAAACAATTGTCTGGAAGTCCTTTGCAATATCTGTCATGGCTTGCGACTGCTCGGGAGTAAGCATTGCCACGCCAAAGGAATCCATCGAAAGGTATGGCTGGAGCATCATCCATAAATAGGCATTGGCTTGAGGAGCATCTTTTATCTTACCTCTTTTTAATACCTCGTGGCAGATCTTCGCATTGAGAATCAATCGGCGATTGGTTCTCATGGACATATAAACCAGTGCTTCCTCTGCGGAAATTATTTTCTTGGAGGCATTTGAATATATACTTGTACAGATGTCGGTTGTCAGGTTCGTAATGCCAGTCATATTCATTGAGGAGCATTTGTCAAGATGCGCAAGAAAAGAGCGGAAGTGTCTGTCCTCATTGGCTATGTAATTGAGGAACTCTTTCTTTGAATGGATTCCCATCTTATTCACCTCGAAAAGGTACTTGGAGTAGTCTGCAAGTATCTCATGTACATCTTTATTATAGATTGGATTTTTATCCAAGCTGGAATAGAAATTACCAGCAACCTGTTTTAAGGAATCAAGTCCACTCTCTTCGGCATATATAGATGTGTGTAATTTCACGTATGCCACATCGCTCAAAGTGCATTTATCAGCCAATCTTAGCAGTGCCGTGCGGATAGAGTCCGTGTTTTCCGCAAACACCATTGATAAGCCGGCATGAGCTGTGAACGCAGGGTCTTTCTCGAGGTAATGAAGGACTGTATCTGACAACTCTTGCCACTGGTTAATGTAAGCAGCCATTTGTTCAGAATTGACTACTTGTTGTTCCTGTATGGAATGAAAGAAGCTATTATATTTCCTCAAAGCGTCATCAGAAGACTCAAAATCATATTGAGTTCCAGTAGAACACGAAGAGGAAATGAATAAGGTGCATAAAAAAAGCAAGTGAAAGATTAAACTCTTATGAGTCTTTTTTCTTTCACTTGCTTTACTTTCTTTCATTTTGCTTTTGAGACCTGAAGCGGAAGGGTTGCAAAGGCAACGCTGATAATGGGAACAGTGTGGTATTATCCTATATTTCATTGGCATTTATGTGTTAAATTCGAGTACAAAGATACGGATATTTTTCCATACTACAATGAAAATAATGCCACTTTAAATTATTTTGTTATTCATACTATATAAAGTATGATAAATTACCAACCATGGAAAGCATTAAACAAGGTTAAATAATCAAGAAAGGTTAATTATATTGCCTCAGTATGATTATTATTATGAATATAATTTGTAACTTTGCAGGCAAAAATAGAATGATGCGTATGACCAAACCTCACTACCACAAACGGCTGGCTGTAAGGTTAGGTTGTATCTAACCATCATAATATCAGATAAATACCTTTTTACAATGGCAAAAATTGGCTACATCATGGCTATCTCCCAGTACGACAGACTGGAGGAAGACCGAAAGTGGATGAACGACTATGGTTGCATCCGTATCGTTGAAGAAAGTGACGAGAACGAACGCAACAGACCGCTTTGGAAACAACTGATGGTTGCCCTGCAAAGGGGCGATGAACTTGTCATATCCAAGTTTTCAAATGCCTTGCGTGGCAGTCGGGAACTGGCAACGTTCCTGGAATTTTGCCGAGTCAAGGTCATCCGTATTGTCAGCATCCATGACCGGATTGATTCAAGGAACGAGCTGTTTCCAGAAACAAGGCCGTCCGATGTATTGGAAATGATGGGTGCTTTACCGGAAGAGGTTCTTGCCCTGCGTAAGTCTGCGGAGCATGTAGTCAATTTACAGGAGAAGATGATAGTGTCACTACCTCCCGTCTCGTCAGCTAAGATGCAGAAGCTCGACAGAGAAAAGACAGTCATCAACCTGTATGTTGCAGGTCATCCCATTGATGAAGTATGGAGAGCCAGCGGTTTCAGAAGCCGAAGCTCTGTGTTCCGCATACTGAACAAGCATGGCATCAAGCTGAACCGTGGCAATCATTCAGGGCCAATCAAGAGAAAGGGCATATCCCACAATCCACAAGACAAAGAATAAATAGCATGAAAAAGATACTGTTCCTACATGGTTTCTTTGCTACTGGCAGTTGTCCGATGGCGAGAGCACTGAGGGAGGCCTTTGATGGGCAAGCCATCGTGCAGACTCCCGATCTGCCTCTCCATCCCAAGGAAGCACTGAAATACATACGCATGCTTATCGACAAAGAGAAGCCTGACCTGCTCATAGGCAACAGTTGCGGGGCTTTCCTTGCACAGATGCTTTCTCCTGTCGTTGGCATCCCTGCCCTACTTGGCAATCCTCATTTCAAGATGACGGACTTCCTGAGAGAACGCATTGGCGAACATAAGTACAAGGCTCCGCGCATGGACGGCAACCAGAAAATCGTCATCGATGAATCACTCATCCATGAGTTTGAGCAACTCGAAGCTACACAGTTTGACTGCTGTAATCCGTATTACAAGGATCAGGTGTGGGGACTCTTTGGTGAGCAAGACACTCTGGCTCATTTTGAAACATTGTTCTTGCAGCACTATAACAACAGCTATTACTTCCCTGGCGGACACACGCCCACAGAGCAGGAAGTCAAGACTTGGTATGCCCCGTTGGCACAGAAGATGCTCATGGAGTATTCAGTTAAAGAAGAAAGATTTTTCCGTCACTTCAAGGGAGGAATGTACAAGTATATCCATTCCGCATATGACAGCGAGACTCAGGAGCGCATGGTGGTATATCAAGCACTATATGGTGAGGAAGCATACTGGGTACGTCCTGAGAAGATGTTTTTCGAGAAAATAACAAGAGACGGAAGGACAATTAACCGATTCACAGAAATAGACAGATAAAGATGGAAACATTCAAAGACGTAATATCAGGCGACCAACTTGTCTTGGTTGATTTCTTCGCCACATGGTGCCAGCCATGCAAGATGATGCACCCCATTCTGGAGCAGGTAAAGAGTGTATTGGGCGACCGCATCCGAATCATCAAGGTGGATGTAGATAAGTACGGAGTAACAGCAAGCCAATACCGCATTCAATCCGTGCCTACGCTGATGCTCTTCCGAAACGGAGAAGTATTGTGGCGCACAAGCGGTGTGGTAGATAAAGCCGAACTGCTGGCTACGCTTGATCCATTCTTAAAATAAAAAGATGAAAAGAATAAAGGAAGAGCAGCGAGTTGTGGAGCAGAGGATACGTTCTGTACTGCAGGAAGAAGGAGGGCAATAATGAATTATGTCCTGGGTGCCAAGAGTTGCTACAGTACGCTACTGCAAGACTGGAACGCTGTAAGTTTGGCGAGAACAAACCAACTTGCAAAAAGTGTCCCATCCACTGCTATCGTCCTCAGATGAAAGAACGAATGTGCAAAGTGATGCGCTGGGCTGGACCAAGAATGATTTTGTATCACCCGGTAGCTGCCATCAAGCATGTCATAAGCGAATTGTAACAATAAGAAAATGAGCATAAAACAGATAGAAACACTCGTCTTTGATTATGGAGGTGTCATCGTGAACATTGATGATGCTTCTGTTGTGAAAGCCATGGAGAGCCTGGGCGTAACGGCGTTCAAGCGACTAATCCATGCCCGCAAGATCAAGAGACTGATGCACCAATATATTAATGGTCTTGTAGCGGAATCAGAAACATTGAAAGAGATGCTGAGTCTTTGCCGTAAAGGAACCACAACCGAGGATATTGAAAAAGTGCTCGAAGAGCTGTGTGGTAATCTTCCCGTAGAAAGACTGGAAGCGTTAGTCAAACTTCGGAAGCAGTACAATGTCTATCTGCTCAGCAACATCAACGACACGCTTTGGCAGAAGTCGGTCTGTCTGATGAATCAGCTTGGATATTCCACGGACGAGTTGTTTGATGAAGTATTCCTCTCATACGCCATGCGTAAGGAGAAGCCATCCGTCGAAATCTATGAAGAGATGACGAAACAGACTGGATTGAATCCAGCCACCACCCTCTATTTCGATGACCGTGCCGAGAATGCCGAAGCTGGCAGAAACTTCGGCTTCCAGAGTGTACTGGTAAAGACCAATCATCTGGAGGAGCATCAGGAATGGCAAGAAATTAACAAGAATACAAAAGAATAATCTTATGCGCATAATAGGAAACTTACTTTGGTGGCTCTTCGGAGGTCTCGAAGCTGCCATCGGTTATTTCAGCGGGAGTCTGGCTCTTGCATGTACCATCATCGGCATTCCCTTTGCAATACAGACATTCAAGATTGGTCTGCTCTGCCTATGGCCTTTTGGTTCTACGGTAAGAGAAACGAATAGTCCAACTGGTTGCATTCGCATCCCGCTGAATTTACTCTGGCTGATTTTCGGAGGTTTGTGGGCTTGCATCATGCATCTGTTCTTCGGCTTTCTCTTATGTATAACCATTATCGGCATTCCTTGGGGAAAACAGCATTTCAAGATGGCCGGGCTTTCGCTCGCACCATTCGGCAAGGATGTGGAGTTGGGAATTTAAAGTGATACAGATTGCGCTGATGGCGTATTTACACATGAATAGATAACAAAATAAAAAACGAAGCATATGAAAAGTTTTGCACCAAAGCCGTGGGTAGTACCACAGCCTGTGCTGATTATAGGCACATATAATAAGGATGGAGTTGCCAATGCAATGAACGCTGCCTGGGCAGGACAGTGGGACATGAAGGAGATTATGATCTCGATGGGAAATCACGTTACCACAGACAACCTAAAAAATGGCGGTGAGTTTACCGTTGCATTCGCTACCAAGAAAACCATGGTGGGTTCTGATTTCGTGGGTATTGTTTCTGCCAAGAACGATCCAAAAAAGATGGAGAAAACAGGATGGAACATCAAGAAGGCAACTATGGTTAACGCTCCCGTATTTACAGATTTTCCTATGACTTTGGAGTGTCGCATCAAGGAAAAGATTGACGAGTCGGAAGAGGGCTATTACATCGTGGCAGAGATAGTCAACATCCTTGTGGATGAGAACTATCTGGCTGAGGATGGCAAGCCCGACATGGAGAAGATGGAACTCATCGTGTTCGACCCGATACATCATGGTTACATCGAACTTGGCAAGACCATTGGAAAGGCATTCTCAGATGGCAAGGCTTTGAAATGATGACACTCAGATACATCTTCCATAGCGGCTTCCTTATTGAAACGGCTCGGTGCATCCTGGTCTTTGACTACTGGATGGATCCTGCCGATGTCATGAGTGGGTACATGAATACATGTAAACATGTGTACGTGTTTTCAAGCCACTTCCATGAGGACCACTTCACTAAAGCAATCCTCAGATGGAAAAATAGCATCCCCAATATCACATACATCCTGTCAAAGGATATACTCAAACGCAGAAGAGCGCAGAAAGAGGATGCCGATGTATGGATGGCCAAAGGAGCGGTATGGGAAGATGAGAACATGAAAGTGACAGCCACAGGCAGCAATGACAGTGGCGTGAGCTGGATTGTTGAAACAGAAGGTAAAACCATCTTTCATGCTGGTGACCTGTGCAACTGGTACGCACGCTTTCTTGTTGACGGCACGCCTGAAGGAGAGGTCTTCAGTGAAGAGATTGGTCAATACATCAATCCAGTGGCAGAGGAAAAGCGGTTCCTTGGTGAACTTAAAGACATCCGAAAGATTACCGACTCGTTTGACCTTGTGATGTTCCCTGTGGACGGACGCATCGGCAACGGCTATACGCTGGGAGGGCGTCAGTTTATCACTCGCTTCAAGGTTGGGATGTTCGTTCCAATGCACTTTGTCATGAGTGGGTTTGAGAGTGCATGGCGCATGGAGCCTTTCTGCAAAGAAAAGGATGTCCCCTTTTGGTGCATCGGGCACGAAGGAGACAGCATAACAATATAATAATAACACATTAAATCATCAAAACTATGGACGCAAAAGAAAAAGTATTAGCAACAATGAAAGAGGCAGGTCAGCCTCTTAACGCAGGTAAAATCGCCGAGCTCAGCGGTCTCGACCGCAAAGAGGTAGATGCAGCCATGAAGCAGCTGAAGGCAGAGGGCGCAATCGTCTCTCCTGTTCGTTGCAAATGGGCACCTGCAGAGTGATGGTACAGGACTCGACAACATATTATGTATGGATAGGCGGGTCTTGTGACTACGGTCATAAGGAACGTGCTGGTGGTGCTGCCGTTGTGATAGAGCACGACGGTAGCATCATCAGTCGTGATGTCATCAGCAATATGCATACCACGGAGTTCCGTATGATGCTAACGCTTATGGTTAAAGTAATGAACGAGCTGCCTGACGGTTCGGACATTCTTTTCCTAACCAACGCAGCCTACATCCAGAACTTTGACAAGACACCTACAGCGAAGTCTGCCAATCCAGACCTCATCAGCCAGTGTATCGAGGCGAAAACACGGCACAGTTCTGTTAGTGTCAAAATCGTACCATACCACAAAAGTCCATTGCTCATCGAAACACATGACATGGCAACAGAAGCTATGGCAAAGACAAGAAAAGAATACCACCATGACATCCAATGAGCAGGCATTGTTTGGCATGATGCAAGATTTAGGCTACAGTCATGGCCTTTGCATCACCGCCCTACAAATACTCTCGCAAGACAGACTTGCGGTAAGCGAAATGCTGGCATATCTTTACGAGGAACAGCCTTCCGAAGAAGCTTTCATCAAGGAAATCGCAAGGATATGCGAGACATATCATCTTAGCAATCAATAGTATTATGACCGAGGACAACCGTACATATATAGCCATCGACCTGAAATCGTTCTTCGCTTCCGTGGAATGCGTAGAGCGAGGTCTTGATCCGCTCACCACCAATCTTGTTGTGGCAGACGTGAGCAGGACAGAGAAGACCATCTGTCTGGCTGTTTCCCCTTCCCTCAAAGCCTACGGCATTGGAGGAAGGGCACGACTGTTTGAGGTTGTGCAGCGGTTGCGTGAAATTAACAATGAGCGAAGGTACAAGAGCCCTTTCCGTCGCCTGACGGGAAAGTCATGGAAGGACGTGGAACTCAAAGTACACGAAGATTGGGAAGTTGACTACATTTCTGCCCCTCCTCGCATGGCCAAATACATTGAATACAGCACACGTATCTATCAGATATACCTGAAATACGTCGCTCCAGAGGATATTCACGTTTATTCCATCGACGAGGTCTTTATGGACGTGACGGCTTACCTTGATACATACAGGATGACGGCACATGAACTTGCCATGACCATGATACGTGATGTCCTGAAGAATACCGGGATAACGGCTACTGCCGGCATCGGCACAAACCTTTACCTCTGCAAGATAGCCATGGACATCATGGCAAAGAAGGCTCCTGCTGACAAGGACGGTGTGCGCATTGCGGAACTCAATGAGATGAGTTACCGAGAACAGCTGTGGGACTATACCCCAATCACCAAGTTCTGGCGTGTGGGCAAAGGCATAGCAGAGAAACTTGCTCAGTATGGCATGTACACCATGGGCGATGTGGCTCTCTGTTCCGTAGAGCGTGAGGGACTGCTCTACAAACTCTTTGGTGTTAATGCGGAACTCCTTATCGACCATGCCTGGGGATGGGAACCTGTCACGATGGACTATGTGAAAGCCTATCGACCTGAGACCAATTCGCTGAGCAGCGGACAGGTGCTTACAGAACCCTACACATTCCAGAAAGCAAGGGTCGTTGCCCAGGAGATGGCGGATGCCGTTGCTCTCGACCTTGTGAGCAAACGTCTCGTTACAGACCAACTGGTGCTGACAGTAGGCTATGACATCGAGTCTTTGACGAACCCTGACATTCGTGACAATTACCATGGCGATGTCACAACAGACCACTATGGCCGCCAAGTGCCGAAGCACGCTCATGGGACAGCCAACTTAGACAAGTTCACTTCATCTACCAGACAGATTATGAAGGCTGTGGCATCCCTCTACGACCGGATTGTCAACCCCAACCTGTTGATACGTCGCCTGACACTAACAACCAACCATGTCATCAGTGAAGAGAGTGCCAGAACAACGAGCTCCACTCCCATACAGTTAGACCTGTTCACCGACTATGAAGCATTGGAGGCACAACATAAAGCCGAGGAAGAGGCACAGGCAAAGGAACGAAGGATGCAGGAGACATTATTGAATATCAAGAGCAAGTTCGGCAAGAACTCCATACTCCGGGGACTAAACCTTGAAGAAGGGGCTACAGCCATAGAACGTAATAAACAGATAGGAGGACACAAAGCATGACGGATAAATACGCCCATATCATTGACTTGCCCCACCACGTATCAAAGGTCAGACCACAAATGACCATGTACCAGCGTGCAGCTCAGTTTGCCCCGTTTGCGGCTCTAACAGGGCATAGTGCAGCCATTAGTGAAACGGAAAGACTGACAGACAAGGTGATAGAACTCTCTGAGAGTGAGTGTGAAGTGCTCAACCAGAAAATCACATTACTTTTAGCGCACCTCGACGAACATCCGTATGTCTGCATTACATACTTTATTCCTGACTTGCAGAAGGAAGGTGGCAAATATGAGACACATTCGGGTTCCATCAAGTCCTGGGATGAGTACGAACAAAGGATTACCTTCGACGACAACACGCAAGTCAAGGCAAATGAAATCATTGACATAAAAGGGGAATTGTTCGACAACAGAGCATTTTGAATGTCTATCACCGATTGAAGTGTAGCCACATAATGCACCTGTAGAAGCATCCAATAAGGCTGCCACTACAATTCTTAGTCATTACATGTAGAACTATGACTATCTATCCCGTCTGAAATCATTGCGCTCGTCCCCATGCCACCATGCTCCTAAGAAAGCGAACAGCACGCGGAAGACAATGACAATGACAACAATATCAAATATCTCATTCATAAGCGTTCTAATATAAGTTTGTAACAGAAATACCCATCTCTCTTGCCTTTCTTATGGTGTAATAAGTTCCTCCTCTTTCCCTACCATCATAATAGGCAATAATCTGTGCTGCATTGCATACCATAAACTCATCCCTGTCAAGGAAACACCTCGGATAATAATGTTCCGACAATACAATCACCTCGTCTGCTTTTTCTGTAAGTTCATCGTAACACCTCCTGTCATGTGGTTTGAACCTGCCAGCCTGTCCTCTGAAAGGTATTGCGGCGGTGAGCACCATTCCTGGGTGAGAGAGCTTCAGGGACTGTACGGTCTGAGCTGCCATAAGGTCTATGCCTGTGGCAAATCCCGAAATGAAGTTTCGGAAGCCATTGTCGTATGCTTCGACAATGGCTCGTGACAGACGTTGCCTGATAATCTCTTTTCGTGAGAAATCATAGTAACGATGTCCTGTGAAGGCTGCTGATTTAGCCCTGTCAAATGAGTTGCTGTTTCTTTTTTTCATTGCTGTACATATTTATATGATGTCTTGCCGAGGAATATGCCATCTGTAACATGCGCCCCGACCTGTTCTAATTGATTACTATAAGCACAAAAGGAAGAGCCGGTTGTCACCACATCGTCCCAAATGCAGACTATCTTATTCTTGAAGAAATCTGCATCCACCTCAATGTTCATACCCTCCTGTAATCTCTTCGTGCGTAATTCTTTCTTTACTTTTGTTCCATGAACGGCAGTACGTTCCCCTTTTACTCTTACATGTGAAAAACCATCAATGGCACCCGATAGCCTGCATACAAGTTCGGAGAAATACTTGTTGCGAGCCTCGTTTCGTTCCTGGCTGCTTGCAGGAACACAAGAGAAGACTACCTTGCCTATCTTGCGTCCATACTTCTTCACCAATATCTTTGCAACACATTTGGCTACTTCTGCATGGTTGTGACCATCCTTGAAGTCATAGATGATTTGTCTGTCAAAAACAGCATCAAACCCAATGTTTTTTATTCTTGCAGGATAGTAACGTAAGAAACTGCTTAGGTTCTTGTCTTCTTGTCCTTTGATGTAAACCTTGACCATGTTCATTGTTCTTCTGATTTTTATTTCCCTCTCGTTAAATCCTTTCGGACTGTGATTGGGAAGATTTTCTGCATTCAGAAGTGCGGTCAAGGCAATCAGACAAGTCTGCCGTGAAGAATACTCTTTTTCTGTGAAAAAGGAAGATTGTCCACGAAGCACGACTTGCCATTTTGCATTGAACAGTGGTAACTTCGCAGAAAATTCTCCCTAATCACCCGTCCGACAGGAAGTAAAGAGCATCTTTACGTGAACCATACATGATAGGACTTGCCAAGATAGTAAAAGAGGATGTACTGCTTTTCGCTCTTTGTTAGTCATTCGGGGTCGTATAAGTTTAGATACCACTCATTGATGTTCCACACCTCAATGTCATAATTCGTCTCATAGCCTTGGGTCTGGTAGGCAATTTCAAGTTCCTTACGGAGTATGCGCCTTGCTTCTGCTTTCAGCACACGTTTTGAGGTTTGTTCTATCTCGTCCTTGTCGAAGAACTCTTCCAACTCTATGCGATGGTTCTTCACAATGGCATTCACTGCCGCCCATTTGCTTGTGAAAACGCCTGCACACTTTCGATGGTTCATGCTATGCCATGCATCGGTTTCATAAACTACAAATATTTGTCTCATAATACTTTGTGATTATTAGGAATAGGCAGCATTGTAGCCACCTATCCCTAAAGTGAATTACTATCCAATCTCTGAAATGATGAAGTCAATATGACCAGCAAAGATGTCATCTGCCTTAATCTCATGCTCATTGCCTCGGTCGTTCTTCTCATCACCAATGAAAGTGATGTCTCCGTCTTTATCCATTCTGACAGCAAGGATAACCACGTCACAAGGCTCATCATAGTCGTATGCGGCTACGATGGGACATTCTCCCTCAAAGTGCCACTCATAGCCATCATCCACCTTTTCACCATGAAGTCGAAGTGCGGTTGCAAGTTCTTCCTGCTCTCTGTTTTTCACTTCCTGCACACTGTCATAGATGGTAAAGTCTTTGAGCCTTGCGTGACGTGATGCATGCATAACATCTCCGTTGGTTTGGCTGATGCTGTAATCATGGAATTGCACCGGCACAAAGTCGATGGGGGCTGCCATCCATGAAATGTTGTTAAGCGAATAATCATGCTCTGTCAAGAACTGCTCGATGTCCTCGTTTATCATGTGGTCGGGAACATTCAAAACTTCGATGCGCACATTTGCGCTGTCCATTACGATAATCTTCATAATCTTATGCGTTTATAGGGTTATATATTAGTCTTTGTCATAGAGCCGTGAGAGAAACGCCTGCAGTTCTTCATCCTTGATGCTGCCAAGTTCGCAAGGTATGAAATCCTTGACCTGTTCTATCCTTAACGTGCCAAGCCCATACTTGCTGGCATCATAGGTAATAGCCGCCATTTCGTTTGCTGACAGGTAGCCGTACTCGGTTTCATGCAGTCCTACTACTATACCATAGAGCGTGAAATCTGTGTCTTCCTGCTGTCCTTCCATGATGTACCATCGTATGTTGCCAAGGTAAAACACAGCAATGCAGAGAGCATCCTTATGCTTGCCATCTTGTGAATAAAGAGGATAGTCTGCCAATCTCTTCTGCAACTCAGATGTTATCAGGCGGTTAGTCTTTGTTGCACACTCCTGGGTTCTTGCAGTGCTCGAACCTTGTTCGGCTCTGCTGTCATTGTTCTTTTGCATGTTCAAATCTGTTTTCATATCTCTAAGATTTTTTCTCCCTTTCGTTAAGTCCTTTCGGACAGGATTGGGAAGATTTTTCTGCTTTCAGAAGTGCGTACAAGACAATCATGCAAGTCTGACGTGAAGAATACTCTTTTTTGTAGAAAAAGGAAGATTGTTCACAAGGCACGACTTGCAAACTTGTTGAAGGACGCTATAACTTCGCAGAAAAATTTTCCCGAAATCCTACGGACGACATGGAGGAACATTATAACTCAGAAAAGAAACCATAGTATCGCCAGAAAGGAAATCGGTTAAAACTGTATCGGGTGGGCTAATTCCAAATCATCTTGCTGTCAGTGGTGCAACATGGTTTGGAATTGGTGTGGGGCGAAGCATTATAACAGCTGGGTGGGAATGTCCTTGCAGACACCAACAGCCAGTGCGACAATAATGAACTCTTCGTCTATCTCTGATGACGGAATGTTCATGTCTCACCTTTGATAGAGTGGTTTCCTGCCCATAGTCGATACACTCGACCATGGAGCAAGGAAGTCTCTCCATCAAACTGTTAGTGTTTGCGGACATCGGTGTGGGCGAAGGTTAAGCTAAAGAAAGAATTATACGTTATAGCAGTGAAAGAAGTATATTGAAACGAGGACAGCCATCTTTTTATAAGTTGTAAGAAGGGAGGGACAATGAAGAATGCAGCTGTGAGCAAGAGCATCTTCTCGACGAATGGACATGCAGTATAGGCAAACTGATTAAGTGGGTAACGCTTGCGTCCCACCTACTCAGTTTGTTAGATACCGCATGTCGTTTCGTGATGCTCCTTCCTGCTGAGTGACCTGGCTTTACGTCATGCTCCGCTGACATAAATGAAAGGTCTCTCAAGTGGAACTCCAGTTGCATCCTTCATGGTGTGGGGCGAAGCTGTAAAACATGTGGGTGGGAATGTCCTTGCAGACACCAACAGCCAGTACGACAATAAAGAACTCTTCGTCTATCTTTAATGACGGAATGTTCATGTCGTACCTTTGATAGAGAGGCTTCCTGCCCATAGTCGATACGCTCGACCATGGAGCAAAGGAAGTCTCTCCATCAAACTGTTAGTGTTTGCGGACATCGGTGGGCGTAGTTTAAGTAAACGAAAGGATTATACGTTATAGCAGGGAAAGAAGCATGTTGAAACGAGGACAGCCATCTTTATATAAGTTGAAAGAAGGGAGGGGCAATGAAGAATGCTGCTGTGAGCAAGAGCATCTTCTTGACGAATGGACATGCAGTATAGGCAAACTGATTAAGTGGGTAACGCTTGCGTCCCACCTACTCAGTTTGTTAGATACCGCATGTCGTTTCGTGATGCTCCTTCCTGCTGAGTGACCTGGCTTTACGTCATGCTCCGCTGACATAAATGAAAGGTCTCTCAGGTGGAACTCCAGTTGCATCCTTCATGGTGTGGGGCGAAGCTGTATCTTGGTAAATGAAAATACTCTGGAAAAAGGATAACTCATCGTTTTCGACGAGATAAGGATTATAAAGGTCTTACATAGAAGATTATACAGTTGTGTATTTCAATAAACAAAGGAATAGTTCACGTTAAAACATACATCAGACACCTTCATTGTGGTAATGACCATAGACCTATCCTCGGTGGTGAAACAGTATTGGTAGGAAGTTTCATCGGATGCAGATACGAGAGTGTAGTGTTTCTTCAGATAGTCTATTATCAGACGGCTGTTGGAGATAAGTTCCGTATCTATGACTGAATACAGGGTGCTGTCGCTTCGCAAGAAACTATAGAGAATAGCCTCGTTGCCATTACCCGTCTTATATGCCAAATGAAAACTATCAGCGGTCTTGTTCTCTGCCTCGAAATGGTAACGCATCATTGTACCACTCATGTAAGCTGTTACTTCATCCAAGGACGCACCTTTGATGTGATACGGCTCTACCCATACTTTGAGCTCGGATGATGGTTTTTCAGTTTCTTCGATAATGTCATTATCACCACAAGAGGTAAACACTGTTGCCACCAACAATGATAGGATGGCGGTTAGGAAATACTTTTTCATTGTCTTTTTATTTTATTGGTTACTAATATTTTGAACTATGTTCTCACGTCCACACATATACATGGCTACTTATCCACATGGCTACATCACCTCATGAATTTCTTTCGACCTTATTTTCTTTACCTTTCCATGCTTGGACTCATAAGCCTCTATACCTTGTTTCATGACATATTCCATAAAGGAACGGATAGTAAAGCCTTCTTTGTGGGCAATGGCTTGCACCTTGTCCACAAGGGCTTTTGAGCATATAAAGGAGAAGTGTCGCCAAGTGTCATCAGGCTTTTCCTTGTTTGTTGCTTTCGTAGATGGTGCTGGAGCATCATTCTCTGGTAAAGGAGCAGCCGGCTCTTCATACCTGTCCTGCGGCTTGATGGCAGCATTTCCCAAGATATTGCCAAGCAGGATGTCCATATTCTTCTTTCCCATGGTGTCTTTATTGATTACGTGAAATAATCTCCTCCGTCAACGCAAGGTAATCTTTGGCTCCATTGGAGTTAGGGTCGTACTCGAAGATGCTTTTTCCGCTTCCTGCCGACTCGGCGAGGGCTATGTTCTCACGGATTCGGGTCTTCATGGTGATGCTTTCGTAGCGAGACTTTACGGCTTGCTCAACCACCTTGTTCAGTTTTCGATGGTTGAAGCGGGCTATGAACACACCTCCCAGGCGTAGAGAGGGCTTCACTCTTTGGAGGTTGGTCACAAAAGCATCAAGCATCCTCATTCCTTTGAGCGGAAGCAGCTCAGGAGTCATTGGCACGATGATTTCATCGGCTGCAAGAAAGGCATTCGTGGTGACGATGCCCAATGAAGGTGGGCAGTCGATGAGGATGTATTCATAGTCCTGTCTGATTGGGTCAAGAAGCCTACTGAGCAGCTGTTCTCTTGCCAAGAGATTGGTCAGGGCAATCTCCGCACTCGCCATTTCAAGTGAAGATGGCACAAGGTCGAGATTTTCCCTAATATGCTTCACTGGCAATGGTGCTCCATCTACGAGAGCATCAAAGATGCTGGTCTCAATCTCATCTTCGTTAGGGATGAAATACAATGTGAGATTTGCCTGTCCATCGAGGTCGATGAGCAGGACTTTCTTTCCCATTTGCGCCATGCAAGCCCCGATAGAGGCTGTAGAAGTGGTCTTTGATACCCCTCCTTTGTGGTTGGCGAACGTAATGATTTTCTGTTTCATACTTATTTCCATTATGTATATATGTATAAATGTGTACAACTATACAAGTCCACAAGGCTACGTGGCTACTTGTATTAACGTGTACAAAGTTACTGACGTTACTTTGGTTAGCCTTGTCACTTCTCCTGACAGCCTTTATAGTCAGGAGAAGTGTTAGGTGGTCAGAGTATAAACACCTCGTCTCTGAGTACTGTCACCTCTGCACCATTGCTCACTTGTACAAGCAGTTCCTTTCCATAATCTTCAATGATTGTAGCAAAGCGGCAGCCTTTCCATGGGGTTCCCAGTTCGCAAGACTCTCCCAATAATTCTGATTCATATTCGTACATATTCTGTGTAGGTTTAATGCGAGAGCACAAGGCTTGCTCATGCTCTCGCTTGTTTCTTATTCAAAAGTGAAGACCCGAATATAGAAGTAGGTTTCTTCATTCTCATACTCATACTCGTTGATGAAGTCAACCATCTGTTCCTCTGTGCGTTCTCCTTGTTCGATTCCGGTCTTTGATACCCATTCGTTGATAGCATCCTTCACCGTATCGTAAACGTCATCATAAGCGTCCTCAAATGGTTTGCCGTTTGAACTGACACAACACTCTTCGGGGAAAAAAGAGCCTTCATCATGGACGTAGTAAACTTCGCATCCACATTCACAAACTCGGTAACTGATAGAGAGTTCATCGTGTAGATGATGGTTTATCTCCTCAAAGAGTTCGGTGCACGCATCCCATGCGCTTTCTGTCTCAAACGAGAGAAGAGTATTCTCGTCATCTTCCTCATACTCTGCCCAATAGATATGCCCTCTGACGCTGATTTGCTTTGCTCCGTAGTCGATGCCATAGAAGTCTGCCAATTCGTTCAGCCATACATTCTTGGTGTTCACATTCATGCCCTGAAGGGTCTTCCAAAGGTCGCTCACAGCCTTGCGAGAACCTGTCACCTTGTAGGTGGTAGTTGCCTGATTTGCCATAACTGTCTATTTGTTTATTGTGAAATGTGGGCGGTAGATGCACCGCCACACTATTAGTATTCTGCTATTACTGCGAAGGTGGCATGATGTTCAAGCCATTCTCTTACGCATTCCATATTATACTCGCTTGTGATGACTGCCGTTTGTTCGTCTATTGCGGTGAAACGTGTGCTTTCGTAATCGTCAATCCACTCTTTCAGATTGCCAACTCCAAAAAAAGCCGCATCGTTAAAGACTTCATCTATTACTGCAATGGGCGAGTTAAACCTGACAACAAGTGTCTTATAATGAGTAATCATCTTGTTTCCTCCTTCCTTTTCATCCATTCATCACGCTTCTTCCGGCACTCTTCAAGCGTTGCGCATACACAAGAGAAGAGTTCGCCGTCCGCATGTCGGTAGTCATATTGTACAAGTGTACGTCTCTTTCTGCCTATGCCCGACTGATATTTCTCGTATTTCTCAGCACCTGCGATGGTGCAGGTGCTTACTCCATTGATAGTCATTTTCTGTTCCATATCTGAATTGATAGAATTGTTACCATTCTGTGTAATAACTCTGGTCATTGCTTTCGCATTCTTCTGCCCACTCTTCATCTGTGAAGTCACTATGTAAGCAATCCTCGCTGCAATAGTAGGCTACTCCCATATCCACACAATAGCCTTCACGCATGAGTTTGCCGCACTCAGAGCATCTACGGCAGGCTCTGTCAGTGTCCCACCAATAATCCACAAAGGACTCAGCAATTACGTCTTCGCTTGTATTCTCGTCCCACTTGTCACGGTAGAAATCCGCAAACTTACTCAACTCATCCATGCAGAAAAGTTCCTGGTCTGTGCCACTAACACCCTTGGTCAGTCGGCTCAAAATCAATTCTCTTGTCGTCATATTGATATTGTTTTTTCTCCCTTTCGTAGATCAACTACTTCGGGAATGGTTAAAAATTATGTTGCTTTCAGAAGGTGTTACGGCTATCTTGGCAAGGTTTTGATGCAAAATACTACCCGAAAGGTGTGGAGATTTTCCATCAAAGCGGGCAGCCTTGACCTTGCAGGAGATGAGACGTAACCATTACCTTCGCAACAGAATTTCTACCGATTCCCAGAAGTCGATGTATGGCAATCATTATAACAGGAGCACCCATTCGGCAAAGAAAAGGAGATGCATAAAAAAAAGCGACCCGAAAGCCGCTCTTTGATGACGAGAAGGGTTATTTGCCCTTCTTTGTCTTGCTCTCCTGTTGAGCAGGAGTTTCTTCTTTCTCCACAGCTTCGTAGAACTTGGTTGCGACGAGAACCACACGGTTGTGCTTAACTCCATCGGCATCCTGCCATTCCTCAGGCTTGAAGTAGCCTTCTACCGTAAGGAGAGTTCCCTTTACAAGGCGATCGAAGGAAGAGGTGTTCTCGTTTTTGCGCCATGCCTCTACATTCATGAAGGCTGATGTGCGGTTTGTTTCCTCGCCGTTCTTCTCAGTACGGCTGATGGCCAATGAGAAACGTGCAACGCTTGCTGTTGAGAACTGATGGATGCTTGCATCCTTACCTACGAAACCGCTTACTACGAAAGAATTTTCAATCTTTTTCATAACTTTGAAATTTTAGAAGTGAAACATTTATTTTTTTACGTTGCTATCAGAGTTAGCAAGGAAAACAGGCAGGCAAGGAATTACCGAATTATTTCACCTTGGCACAGAAAAGTTTTTTGGATGATGTCAGACGAAAAAGTTTTTGAAATAATTCAGGTAATAAGGCACTGGTACTTGATGTAATGCGGCTTGCACTAACTTTGCGACGGAAAAAGTAAGTGTGTCTGCTTCGTCCAAAATAAGAAGTGGAGAAAAGTGCAGAAAACCAAGTAGTCGGTGTTAGGTAAAGGAAACGGGTATCTATATCAGATAAACAAGCGATGCACAAACATCGTGTCGATAGCCGTTGAAGTATGGTCGGAAACTGAGCAACAGCATGAAGAACTTGGGGATGCAAATACGATGAAAAAGACGGAGAACGCACAAGGAAGGGAACAGAAGGAAGGCACATCTGGGGATTAGGGTGTCGAGAGTAAACGCAATACGATTCTCGCAACGATTCACAGAAGCTAAAGAAAGAGGTAATTCAGCAAGGAGAAATAGAAGGACTGACCCAGCCGTCAATGAGCAGACATCGGGCTCAACTTATGGCATGTAAGTTTAAGTTTAGAATTACTCATGTATATATACATGTTTTCCAAACTCAAATGTTTTCATGGTTTCAAGTCTATTACCCATACTTTCGAATGTAAAAAAGACGATTTTCCTTCAGTAAGGTGAAAGTATAAAAAAGAGCGACCGAAGCCGCTCTTTATGTAGTATCAATATGTAGATTTACCTGGCAAGGTATGTTTCAACCAGTTTATGCAGTTGTTCTATCGAGAGGTTGGAAGTACCTGTGTCTTCAATCTCTGCATACGCTGCTTTGTTTTTTGATATAACAAACTTACGCTCTTTTCCTTGTATCTCGCAAAGAAGATGGAAATTGCCTTTGTAAGTTTGTTCTACATGTACATTCTCATATAGAATGCCATCAATATCAAATGATGGTGAACTGCTATCAGGCAAGAAGCCCCAATTTGCCAGATGGTTGTTCAAGCAAGTTTCAACAGCAGCTATCCATTGCTGACCTACACCACATTCTTCTGCGTATTTACGGAACTTACTGATAGCAGAAGCAACCTCTTTGATAATGGTTTCTGCCTTTCTGATACCATTATCTTTGGCGAGAGCAAGAGCATCTTCAAGGGTTTGACCTTGCAGCTTTCCTTGCATCATAAGGCAGTGCATAGTCTCTGGAAGGAAACCTCCGACATTGAAAATATAGGTCATGTCATATGCTGGCGATAACTGCCAATGACCGTTTTCGTCCATTAGGAAAGAAAAGTTCTTATTGTGGTCATCGGTGTTGTTGGCAAGGATGTTGAACACCATCCTGCGAAATACCTCTTCCTGTGTGGATTCAGGAAGTCGCATCTTACGACATACCATCAGCAGTTTCTCGTAGCTGTCTGCTTCGGGGTATAAGGCAGCCAGTGTCTGCATGTGAAGCTTACGTTCCTCATCACGATCGAAACGATGCGTTATGAAGTGATTCTGTCCCTCAACTTCAATAAGTTCACATGGCATCATGTTGATACCAGCAGCTGTAGCCATTTTGTAATAAGCCATTTCAAGCTCAGCAGAAGAACGTGAAGGATCACCAAACTTAAGAATACAGTATTCAAACTCTTTTTGCCCAGCTATCTGTCCGCTTCTTATCTCACCAGTCTTTGGATTTATGGCAATGATGGCTTTAGGCTGTCTGCCACCTGCAGAGGTGCCAACAGCTATCAAGGATTGCATCGTCAAAGACTCATCTGGCATTATCTTTACGTTCTCACGCTCAGTGAATATCTTTTGAGCCAAGTCCGTCAAAGCTTTAAGATTGAGTTGTTCGGACTTCTTAATGCCAGATGATTCAGGGATAAACTCCAATGCTCCCATTCCTCGCTTGCCAATGAAAGAGAGAATTTCAAGAGGAGTGATTTCCTGGTTTCGGATGCCGTTCTGTATTCTCCAACATTCGAAGACTTGATTTCCCCAAGCATCAGGAAGCGAATCAGCAAGAAAAGGAGGCAATTTACGGTAAAGCTTCATTTCCTTATCTCCCATGATAGGACGACGGCTTGCAGGTGATTTGGTAGAAGCAATAAGAGGGAAAGGATCTAGTTCGCCACCGATAACAGCAGGATTGAACTCGAAGTACGAAATTCCCTTCCTGCCATCCCATGACAAACGACCGATTTCCTTGTTCCAGAGCATTATTTTAAGGGAGCTTGTTATCATGATTTCTTATGTCTAATTCGTTGAACCTTCTTTTCTGACTTGATGAGATATGCAGAATCTGGAAGTTCTGGCATCAGTTCGTCTAGAGTATTTATCTGGCCGATAGCCTTCATCAGCAATAGGAACGTACCAAGCGACATATTGCCTGACGTTCCGTTCTCAAACTTGTGAATGGTAGTAATGGTGATACCAGATTGCTCAGAGACATCCTTCTGCGTCATGTTACTACGCAGACGATAATCTTTGAATCTCGCTCCAAGCAGCTTTATCAATTCTGGTATGGAATATTCGTAATAGTCAGCCATAATGTCACACTTTTATTTTATACTTTGCTGTAATTTATAGATTGTATTATCTTCTATTTTATATTACGCTTATATTTACGACTGCAAAATTACGCAATGTTTTTGAAATAAATGCATAACGGCAAGGAAAATGTTGGATAAAGAGCAAATTTTATGGTTCTGTAAGGAAAAAGAGAGCCCAAAACACAAAAAAAAGCGACCCGAAGGCCGCTCTTTGATGACGAGAAGGGTTATTTGCCCTTCTTTGTCTTGCTCTCCTGTTGAGCAGGAGTTTCTTCTTTCTCCACAGCTTCGTAGAACTTGGTTGCGACGAGAACCACACGGTTGTGCTTAACTCCATCGGCATCCTGCCATTCCTCAGGCTTGAAGTAGCCTTCTACCGTAAGGAGAGTTCCCTTTACAAGGCGATCGAAGGAAGAGGTGTTCTCGTTTTTGCGCCATGCCTCTACATTCATGAAGGCTGATGTGCGGTTTGTTTCCTCGCCGTTCTTCTCAGTACGGCTGATGGCCAATGAGAAACGTGCAACGCTTGCTGTTGAGAACTGATGGATGCTTGCATCCTTACCTACGAAACCGCTTACTACGAAAGAATTTTCAATCTTTTTCATAACTTTGAAATTTTAGAAGTGAAACATTTATTTTTTTACGTTGCTATCAGAGTTAGCAAGGAAAACAGGCAGGCAAGGAATTACCGAATTATTTCACCTTGGCACAGAAAAGTTTTTTGGATGATGTCAGACGAAAAAGTTTTTGAAATAATTCAGGTAATAAGGCACTGGTACTTGATGTAATGCGGCTTGCACTAACTTTGCGACGGAAAAAGTAAGTGTGTCTGCTTCGTCCAAAATAAGAAGTGGAGAAAAGTGCAGAAAATCAAATAGTCGGTGTTAGGTAAAGGAAACAGGTATCTATATCAGATAAACAAGTGATGCACAAACATCGTGTCCATAGCCGTTGAAGGATGGTCGGAAACTGAGCAACAGCATGAAGAGCTTGGGGATGCAAATACGATGAAAAGACGGAGAACGCACAAGGAAGGGAACATAAGGAAGGCACACATGAGGATTTGGATGTCGAGAGTAAACGCAATGCGGTTCTCGCAATGATTCACAGAAGCTAAAGAAAGAAGTAATTCAGCAAGGAGAAATAGAAGGACTGACCCTGCCGTCAATGAGCAGCCATCGGGCTCAACTTATGGCATGTAAGTTTAAGTTTAGAATTACTCATGTATATATACATGTTCTCTAAACTCGAATGTCATGACCTCAAATGGCTTAGAACAGGAACAGAGATTGAGTTTACAGGTTTATGAAAGCCATATATATGTATATGACGAAATAAACTTGTATGAATAGCTGATACTCCATTTTTCTTTCTCTTTACTGAAGAAAGTTAAATTTTGAGGTGTTTTGACTGATTTCAGTATAAAAATGCCACAATGAAAAGTATTTGTGGTAATTTTGCATCATCATTAGAACAGGTAATATAGATTGCAACTCATACATCTTATCGGCAAGATGTCGAGCCAAGATAGAATTGCATTCTCCAAAAAGCATGAAAGCATATGCCAGAATGAACACATACAAGTTCTTCGAGGTGTTCATGTTGAACAACTGGTTCTGCAGAACAAAGCAAGATTACGCTTCGTTTTGATATGAGCACATAGCAATATTGTGTTATTGAATATTAAATATGTTAATTTTACAATCTGCAAAATTAGGTTCAAAATGAAAAGAAGAGAAAGCAAAATTTAGACAAATAGCTGATAATCAAGCTAAAATGTTTTCAAAAGGACAACGGCTCAACTATCGTCCTTTTAATACGTAAAACACTGATAATCAAATGTGTTGAAAATCTGCGTGGGAAAGTAGAGAATGTTAATCAGGAGTCACATCCTCAACGTAAGGCAAGAAACGATAAAAGTAACAAAACAACTGATATTCAGAGATTTAAGAGGATTACACTCTATGTATGTCCTACGGCTCAAATATAGTTCAAATTATGCAATAACTACTGATAATCAAAGCGTTACACCCTCTGCATCGGCAAGTAAGGGATGATTACCAACGATTAGCATATATCATCAATGATTATTAAGGCGTTCATTTTGAGCGCCTTTCTTTTTAGCCTTATAAGCGATGGTTATCGTTTATAGGGCTTTTTCAGCTCATTTTTGTACCGTATTTGTTGCTCGCTTGTTGAAGCCTTGTTTCTCGCCAACAAGGTAGTGTAGATTTGAGACACAGTGAGACGTGGTGAGACGCACTGAAACAAAAATGGAGAAATAAACGGAGAAAAGAATGAGCAGTAACATTGAAATCAAGAAGAAATGTAAGTGGTGTGGACAAATTTTCATAGCCCACAAAACGACTACAAACTATTGTTCTCATAGGTGCAACAATGCAGCCTATAAAGAACGAATCCGACAGGAGCGCATAGCGACTTATCAGAAAGAGTTTTCTATAAATACAGAAGAACCATCTATCGAGAACAAGGAATTCTATACACCACCCGAAGCCGCAAAACTCTTAGGGATTAGTCGAGCCAGTATTTACCGCTACATGGCAGACAACGTGATTAAAGCGGTTCAGTTCAAAGGAAAAACATTAGTCAGAAGGAAAGACATTGAGCTTTTGTTTGAAAATGCTGCGGAGTATAAAAAACGAGTACCCATAGAAAAAGCCCCCATCACCGACTTTTACACTACAGCCGAAGTCAAAGAGAAATACCATGTAAATGAATCATGGATATTTGTGGTAGCCAAGAAGAACAACATCCCTCGGACTTTCAATCGTGGCAAGACCTACTGGAGCAAGAAGCACATGGACGCTTACTTCGCCAAGAAAACCCCAAACCCCGACATTACCGAATGGTATAGCACTCAGGAAATGCAAGAGAAGTTCGGTATGACCTTATCAGCCATCTACACTTTCGTTTCCAAGAACGCCATCCCAAAGAAGAAAGAAGGCATCATGGTGTTCTATTCCAAGAAGCACGTGGATATAGCGAAAGGTGTGGCAGCACCCGAAGAACCGCAGTATTATACAGTAGCCGAAGCAATGGAGAAGTTCAATCTTACTCGTGACCAGCTCTATCATTATGCGAAGTATCATAATATCCCAAAGGTCAAGAAGGGCAAATACACACTTATCTCCAAGCCTGAACTGGATAAGTTACTTGCAGCCCCAAAGATTGAATAAGTTATTTTTCGGTGAATGTACCCACCATTGAATCACCTTATTCCTTTGCACTAAACAAATGTAAAACTCTAAATATTAAACAGTATGTCACACACGTGTACAAAAGTAACAGTTCGTCAGAGAGCGATTCGGAATAATCGCATCTCCTTGTATCTGGATTATTATCCGGCAGTCCGTAACCCCGAAACCATGCAGATGAGCCGTCGGGAATACCTCGGCATATACATCTATGCCCACCCTAAAAACGAAATGGAACGGGAGTTCAACAACGATATGTTGAACAAGGCAGAAGCTATCCGTTGCATCAGAGTGCAATCGCTCATCAATGAAGAGTTCGGCTTCTTAGATAAGAGCAAGCAGAAAGCTGACTTCCTCGCCTACTTCAAGAAGATGTGCCGAAGCAAAGATCAGAAATGGCAATTCGTTTATCAACATTTCTACAACTTTGTAAAAGGGCAATGTACCTTTGGCGAGGTGAATGTGGATTTGTGCAAAAAGTTCCGTGAATATCTGTTGAACGCCAAGCAGCTTAAACACAGCAATCGCCCCATATCTCTCAATTCAGCATCCGGCTACTACTCCACTTTCAGAGGATTGTTGAAGATTGCCTACCGAGATAAATGGTTTCGAGAAAACATCAATGACTACCTTGATAAGATTGAGCCACAAGATGTGAAGAAAGAGTATCTGACACTGGACGAGGTGAAACAACTTGCCGTCACTCCTTGCGACATCCCAGTTCTAAAAGCAGCCTCTTTGTTTGCTTGTCTGACAGGACTACGCATCAGCGATATTCTCAACCTTCAATGGGAAGACTTCGCCATTGCTCCTGATCAAGGCTATTGTTTGCGTATCAGAACACAGAAAACCCAAACGGAAGCGACACTTCCTATCAGTTACGAAGCCTACGAACTGTGCGGTACGCCCGATACAGGCAAAGTATTCAAGGGACTGAAGCGAAGCATGATTAACTATCCTCTGAAAAATTGGCTCAAAAAGGCAGGAATAACGAAGCCGATAACCTTCCACGGATTTCGTCACTCCTACGCAGTTATCCAAATCTCTTTAGGTACAGATATTTATACGGTTTCAAAGATGCTAACCCACAAAAACGTTTCCACCACTCAAATCTATGCAGATTTGGTTAATGTGAAAAAACGGGAGACAGCCAATAAGATTTCACTGAAATAAATACACCTATGAAACGAGGAATCATAACAAACAACGGGCAAGGCATCCATATTTCTGATAGCGAAGTATGGATGACCTCTTGGGAGATTGCCGACTTGTTTTATACAACGGTTGGAGCTATCAATCTTCGCATAAAAACGATATTGAAAGCCAATATCTTAAAGGAGTATGAAGTCTGCCAATGTATAAGATTAAAGAATGGGAATTATGCCGACGTGTATAATCTCAACATGATTATAGCCCTATCCTACCAAATAAATACTGGACATTCAGCTGAATTCAGGAAATGGGTTATCAATAAAGTTGCCTCCAAGCAGAAGAACATATCACTATTTATTCCAATAAAGTCAGCTAACACTTACAATTGCTAATACCCACAACTTAAAAGTCCGATGTAGGCTAGTCCCATGTCGGACTTTCCTTTGCTATTGTGGCACAGGTGGCATAGAAAAATGCTACCTATCGGTGCCAAAAGCTACCACTTCTCGGGAAATGTATCTACACATCTTGCAAATGATATATATTTGCACATAAACGATTAACATATATCATTATGGAGCAGAAAAAGACAGAACATATTACTTTGAATCTGATTGTTTTCGGAACAATCGTCATCATTGGTGTTTTAGCCCGTCAGACCGCATTGCACTATGGTTGGGATGAGTTCAGCGGCTACCTTATTTTGGTGGTATGCTCCATTGTCATAGGAGCTATCTATCTCAATCTACAAATGGTATTCAGCCAACTTCTTTCACCGACAATAGAGAAGTGCTTTATGAGATTTGAGTGTTACCGCAATAAGGCTATAGCGGTAGAATCTCCAGTGGCACACACGGGACTTGCCGAAAGTACTATAAATTCAGAACCTATCATTTCTGAACCAGAACCCGAAGTCGAAACTACATCTGACACAACAGAAGAAGTTTCTACTCCTTCGTGTCTTGAACTTAATGAAGACGTGGCAGAACTTCCAAAGGAAGAAGCCACACCTTCTACTATCAATAATATATCTATCGAAGAATCCAAGCAACCGACAGAATACGAGATATTCCGTGCCAATGCTATGGCCGAAAAGGAACGGGCATCGCAAGAAAAGTTAGATAAGGTTCTCTCATATACGAAACAACACTTAGTTCTCTATCTTAGCGAAACTGACCTTAATCGTCTATGTGGATATATCACAGAATACTACTTCTCAGATTCCCTGCCTAAAGTTGAGCAGATAAAGGTAGATGCTCAATTAAAAACCATTGACATCATGCACTTTGGTTGGAATATCGGCAAGGCATTCGGCAAACCACGCCTACAGACTGCCACATTCATAAAAAGAGTATTTGCTCATACTCTCCGTGATTCGGAAATATCCACCATTGAGCGCAAAATGTCGCACACGGAATCTGAGTGCAAGATTAAGCTGGATAGAAAGATTGCATAACCAAGAAGCTACCTTCTATTTTGACTAGAATAATGAGCCTCTAAGCTATGTAGCTGTTGAACAAACAAGTTTGTTTGTTTCGTATTTTCAACCTTATGGTATAAACATATCATTATATATTCTGCCAATAAATTTTCATTGTGAATATAATGATGAGCACAATCAAACACAGGTATATTAGGGTCTAACTTTACATTTTCCACAACATCTATACGGATAGGAAAATATCCATAAACATTGAATTTATCCGATGTCCTAGCCCAACACCACTTATATAGACAAGACCCACCAAATGAATCAGATGTATAGTTCCTTATATAGTATAAGATTCTTAAACGCTTCCATAGGTATGGCAATAGTATAACGAGACCTATTGCCAGAACAATTATCCACAATGGTATAGGGTATGTAATATATGATGATGGAATACTAAATAGAATTTCCAATAATCCTATCAATGATAAAACACCACCAACTATTGGCTTTGAAAAGAATAACAACATTTTTTTCATTGTGTAGAACTTATCTTTAAAACTGTACCTATTTTACAAGTACAAAGGTAGCTAAATTCCTTGTAATCACGGCCAACCACCTTCAAAAAGTTATTCATCAGTTATATTTTGGTGAATAATTCCACCATTGAAACACCTGTTTCCTTTGCCGTCGAACAATTAAAAACGAGCGACGTATGCAAAAAGAAACAGTAACATTTGATAAGCTGCCCGAAGCGGTAGATTATCTGACCGAACAGGTCATCGAGTTGAAAAGAATGGTGTCGGAACTTCAACCTCCTACATCAGACAAACACGTGTTGGTTGAAATTGAGGATGCTTGCCGTATCATCAGAAAAGCCAAACCAACCATTTATACCTTGGTACGCAAGGGACTGCTTCCTGCCTATAAGAAAGGTAAGAAGCTCTATTTCTACGAGGACGAACTTCTTTCTTGGATTGAGAACGGACGGAAAAAAACTTCCGAACAAACATATGAGGAGATGCTGGCAAATATGCAAGGCAGTGTCCGTCATAAGCCCAAATCATCCGTGAAACTTAAATGAGTGTAGCTATGGATACATATTCTATTAATCCGGCATCCATCATTGACAAAGCGGTTGATTTAAGTATGCGACTGGCGGGTACTGATTTTCCAGTCAGCATATTTCCGACAAAAATCCAACGCATCATCAGCGAGGTACACGAATGCCATAACTACCCTACCGACTACATCGCCGCAGCAATCCTTACGGCAATAGCAGTCGGCATCGGTAATACCCATCTTGCCCAAATCAAACAAGGCTGGATAGAAAGCCCTATTCTATATGTGGCATTGATTGGACGACCGGGAGCAAACAAAAGCCATCCGCTTAGTTTTGCCATGAAACCGTTTCTTGATTATGACTACCAGCAGAATCAGGTCTTTGAAAAGGCTCTTGCTAAGTATGATGAGTTAATGAGTATGAGTCGTAAAGAACGTGCGGATAACGGTGAAGAACAATTCCCACAGGAGCCAGTCCGTAAACGCTTCTTGATTTCGGATGTAACACCTGAGGGATTAAGCCTCATTCATGCGCAGAACAAACGTGGTTTATGCTTGTGGGCAGACGAACTGTCTGCTTGGTTCAAGAACTTCAACCGCTACAACAACGGATCAGAAGAACAGTTTTGGTTATCAATATTCAGTGCCAAGACTACTATATCCGACCGCAAGAATGCCAAGAGTTCCATCTTCATCAAGCGACCGTATATCTCGGTTATCGGTACTATCCAAAAGAAGATTCTCAGTGAACTGGCTAAGGGTGAACGTTCCAGTAACGGATTCATCGACCGCATTCTGTTTGTAATGCCCAATCTGCAACAGAAAGCACGTTGGAATGACAAGGAATTACCGGAGAACATCGAACAAGAGTGGAATGCTATTATTGATAAGCTGATACAACAAAAGTATGCCCTCAATGAGTTTGGAGAGATAGAACCGCATATTCTTCTTTTCACAGAGGATGCCAAGAGACGGCTTTACGAATGGCAGCACCACTTCTCTGAGTTGTGCGACCGAGAGACAAACGACACCATTGTGAGTATATATTGCAAGCTGGAGATATACATCATCCGCTTCTGCCTAATTATCCAATTAGCCCGATGGACTTGCGGAGAGTGTGACAAAAACAATATCGACCTGTTGACGGTGGAACGAGCCATTAAACTGACGGAGTATTTCAAGGAATCCGCATTGATCGTTCAAAACATACTCAATGAGAATATGCTCAACAGCCAACAACAGGCGATAGTCAGTCTGCTTCCTCCATCCTTTACAACAGCCCAAGCTATACAGATAGCCGAGCAGAACGGAATGAAGGAACGCACATTTCAACGCTTTCTCAATGACAACATCGGGACATTGTTCCGCAAAGAGAAGCATGGAGAATATTCAAAGATTAACCCGTGACATTTTTGTCGGTTTTGACACTTTCCAAGCGAAAACGACAATAACGACAAAAGTGACACACCAAAAAAGAAACATACAATGAGTACACATAGATTCATATTAGAACCCTACAAAGGTATCAGCACTCGGCATTCTTGCCCGAACTGCCACCGCCAAAGATGTTTTTCAAAGTACATTGATACGGAGAAGCAAATCAAGTTCCCAGAGTACGTGGGACGTTGTGACCATGAGCAGAAATGCGGTTATCACTTCACGCCTCGTGATTACTTTGAGCAGAACCCGTCTGAAAAAGAAAAGTTTGCAGAAGATAGTTTCAGGAGTTATGTACCGATTAAGGAAGCACAACCTCTGGTCACATCCTACATTGATTTGGATATAGTCAACCAATCATTGCGTGGCTATCCTACGAACAAGTTGTTTCAATTTCTATCGGCTCAGTTCGGAGAAACAGAAACATTAAAGCTCATGAAGAGATACAAGGTCGGTACATCCAAGTATTGGGACGGTGCAACTGTATTCTGGCAAACGGACAATCAGAATAAAGTCCGCACGGGTAAGATAATGCTTTACAATCCCGAAACAGGTAAGCGGATAAAAGAACCGTACAATCATGTCACGTGGGTACACTCCGTACTGCACAAAGGCGATTACAATTTGAAGCAATGCTTCTTTGGTGAGCATCTGCTTCCTGAAGAAAAAAGCCGTCCTGTCGCACTGGTCGAAAGCGAGAAAACGGCAATTATCGCTTCCTACTATCTGCCGCAATTCCTATGGATAGCATCAGGGGGAAAGAACGGTTGCTTCAATGCCAATAGCCTATCCGCTCTGGCAGGAAGAAGCGTCGTATTATTTCCTGATTTGGGAGCGACCGACTATTGGCAGAGCAAAATCGGTCTGATGAAAAGTTACGGAATTGAGGTGCAGATGTTCGATTATCTGGAAGCCAACGCCACCGAAAACGAGCGGAAAGAGGGATACGACATAGCCGATTATCTGCTCAAAATGAAACCTGTTGAAGCTATCCTCCAACAGATGATAAGGATGAATCCTGCCTTGAAAACACTAATAAAAACATTCGATTTGAAACTCATTAGCATACAACAAGACACTCCGCAACCGAAGGTTTCACCACCCAAGAAACGAGGATTCAGACTTTGAACTCAAGGAGAGAAATTGAGACTTTTTACTGTAGCAAGTTAATGTCGGTGTATTACATTTCCCGACCACTTGCTCCTCAAAAAGTCTGAGGAGGCGGCTCCCGATGGTCACAATTTATTTACTTAAAAACAGATTCAAATGGAAAAGAAATATACAGTAACACTCCGTCTGTCATATCAGCAATACGCATGGCTTGGTGCGCTTTGCAGACGGAGTAAGCAGACTCAAAGCGAAGTCATCCGTTCGCTCATCGAGAACGGTTCGGTACGTGAACGAATTACGCAAGAGCATATCCACATCATCCGGCAACTGATTGGTGAAAGTACCAATCTTAACCAGTTGGCAAGACAGGCAAACACCTACGGTTTCTTCTCCGTAGCTGACAGATGCAAGGAAATGGCTCAGCACATTAACCTACTTATAAAACGGTTGAAAGATGATAGGTAAACAGACTAAAGGGACATCGTTCGGTGGCTGTGTTAGCTATGTTCTCAAAGAGGAGAAATCCAAATTGCTGGAAGCAGTTGGAGTAGAAGGTACACCCGAACAGATTGCGGAGCAATTTGAGTTACAATCGCTACTCAATGATAAGGTAAAGAATATTGTCGGACATACTTCGCTCAACTTCTCACCGGAAGATAGCGAACGCTTGAAACATGATGATGAACTGATGTTGCAAATTGCCCACGACTACATGAAACTGATGGGAATCGAAAACACGCAGTACATTATTGCCCGGCACATCGACCGTGAACATCCGCATTGCCACATCGTCTTTAATCGAGTGGACAATGACGGCAAAACGATTAGCGACAAGAATGACTTTCGCAGGAATGAGAAAGTCTGCAAAATGTTGACCGCCAAATATCGCTTGCATTTTGCCAATGGTAAAGACCATATCAAGGAAGAACGATTGTGCCCTTATGACCGAGCAAAGCATGAGATATACAAAGCGTTGAAAGAGGAACTGTCCCAAGTACAAAATTGGGCTGACTTAAAGGATGCACTTGCCGACCGAGACATTGATATGAAATTCAAGGTCAGCCGAACTACACGGGAAATACAGGGTGTAAAATTTGAGTACAACGGTTTTTCTTTCTCCGGCTCTAAGATTAGCCGAGAGTTCAGCTACTTGAATATCGACAACCGACTGGAAGAGAATGCTTGTGCATCCTTGTTTGAATCACCCAAACAGGAATCCAGACATAAGGAAGATAATGTACAACAAAGCGTTTCCCATTCCGATGATGGCTCAAGCATCAGTCTCGGCTTGCTAAACGGCAACTCGTCCTACGATGCCACTGCAGCAGAAGAAGCCGAGTTCAATCGCCTGATGAAAAAGAAAAAGGCTAAGCGTAAGCGAGGCTTTCATTTATAATCCACTTTTTATTAACACTTTAAATTCAATTATTTATGGAAGATTTGATTCTTGATTTCAATCTCTACTTGTGTGAGAAGTTCGGCTACAGAAACAGTTGTAGCGTGATGCAAAATGCCAATGGCTTTTGTGTGAACATCAGTGAACGTGATCTGGACTGCTACATTCGCTTTTGGGAGTATAGTTGTGGAAGAGGCAATTTCCCCGACTGGTCTATCATCATTGTGCGCAGTAACTTCAAGAAGAACCAAGAAGAAAGCCTGAAAGACTTGGCTCGGTTCTTCAAGGAGTACATGCCACGCTACGGTTACAAATACCTCTGTACCGAAGATGATGACTACAAGTATTATCAGACACTTGGTTTAAAGCTCATCTATCGAGGAATCTTTGACCAAAACAATTATGGATTGCCTATGAAGGACTTAAATGTCTGACACATCGTTTAGAATTGAGGAGGGGGACTTTTCCTCTCCTTTTCTTATATACCGATAAATCAGAATTTAGAGGCGATGGCAAAGCAACTATATGACTACTGGTTTGTGCAGTTTGATTTTCCCAACGAGGAGGGCAAGCCGTATAAATCAAGTGGGGGTGAAATGCTTTGGAATGATAAGCTGAAACGCAACATTCCTGTTGGCTGGCATTGTGGGAACCTCTTTGAAATTGCTGTTTTTACAAATGGTTTGGCTTGTCAGAAATTCAGACCAAAGGATGATGAAATGCCATTACCCGTCATCAAGATACGAGAAATGCACGATGGCATTTCTGTTGACACTGAAGAGGTAACGTCAAATATACCAGAATCAGTAAAGGTGTATAATGGTGATGTGCTATTTTCATGGTCGGCATCACTGGAAGTTATGCTCTGGGCTTATGGGCTTGGAGGACTTAATCAGCACATCTTTAAGGTTACATCTGCAAATGATTTCCCGAAGTCATTCTACTATTTTCAACTTTTGGATTATGTCAATGTATTCAAGAAAATGGCAGAAGCAAGGAAAACAACGATGGGACATATTACGCAAGACCATTTACAACAAAGCACAATCGCCATACCTGATAATAAAGATATTGCGGATAAATTTGAGGAACTTATATCACCAATCTTTAAGCAGATAGTGAAGTTACAAGAGGAAATATCAAATCTTATCAAGCAGCGTGACGAACTTTTACCACTTTTAATGAATGGACAAATAACAATAGAATAAAAATGCCTCGCATACTCTACAAATATTTAGATATAGTTGGCGCAAAGTGCATGATTGGAAACCAGAATCTCCAATTCACTAATGCGTCTCAACTGAACGATCCTTTCGATTGTCATCCAAAACTAATTGACTACTCAAATGTACCTGATACTAAACTTCAAGGATGGATACCTAAGGAATGGTGGATAGAGAAAGAAGAAAATGATGCCCTCAATTTGCGCAATGATACATGGTTATGCAGCTTGTCGAAAGTTAATAATTCATTACTAATGTGGAGTCATTATTGCTATAACCACAAAGGTGTTTGCATAGGACTTGACATAGAAAAAGTGATGGAATCTGTTCCGCCAATGTTTGGTACAATATATCTTGAACCGCTTATTCTTGATGTTCAATATCAGTATATAATAGAGCGTCCTAACGCATATCATACCACAAAAGATTTATTCAGTTATCAATGGCGGACAAAAGCAAAGGAATGGGAATATGAGCAGGAGGTTAGATTAGTAGTGCCAAGTCCCTATGCTGCGTATGCCGCTTTTACACCACAACAAGCTGAACAGAACAAGGAAATATGGGATTGGCGTGAGATACACCATTATATGCCACTAAAAGGTGAATGCTTTAAGTCTATCTATTTTGGTGTCAATATAGAACAAACTGAGAAAGAAAAAATAATCCAATATATTTGCAAGGAACTAAATCCGCAAATTAGGTTGTACCAAATGGAAGTAGATGAAAATGCTTTTAGATTACGACCTGTAATCATATGAACGGTCAGGTATCGGTAAATTCTGATTTAGCAGCCTCTTATATTATATATAAGAACAAAATTATCA